>Ga0209474_10000009_pt1 | contig 239272 bp, 206 predicted proteins | sample GraSoiAngelo_145_FD_185902 | JGI IMG/M metagenome (GOLD analysis project Ga0209474, IMG submission 185902) | Grasslands soil microbial communities from the Angelo Coastal Reserve, California, USA - 14_1009_05_20cm (SPAdes) (version 2) | ecosystem: Environmental > Terrestrial > Soil >... | reverse complement strand
GGTCAGCCACTTCTTCTTGTTGAGCGCTTCGGTGCCTTTGTCGAAGAGGAACTTGTCGGGGTCGGTCGTGCCCGCCGGCACCAGGCTGCGCGTCTGCGGCGCGCACGCCGACGCGGCGACAACCGCCGCGGACGCGATGAAGAACACGATGCGGGATCTCGTCAAAGTCAAAGTATTCCAAGCAGCCATTGATACTCAGCGGACAATCCCTGCTCGAGGCCAACCGTTGGCGTGAAGCCGAAATCCGTTCGAGCGAGCGACGTGTCGGCATAGGTGTGCCGCATGTCTCCTTTCTGAGCGGACTCGACGGTTACGCGAGGCTGGCGTCCGGACACTCGGCCGATCACGTCGAGCACCTGATTGATCGAGACGCGGGATCCACCTCCAATATTGTACACGCGCCCGGGGACGCCGCGGGCCGCCGCGGCGACGTTTGCGGCGACGGCATCGTGCACATACGTGAAATCGCGTGTCTGCTCGCCGTCGCCGTACACCGTGATCGGCTCGTCGAGGATCGTCGCGCGCAGGAATCGATGAAAGCCCATGTCGGGCCTCTGGCGCGGACCATAGACCGTGAAGTAGCGCAGCGAGACGACAGGGACGCCGAAGTTCGCAAAGTACAAGTAGCAGAGCTGTTCTGCGGCGAGCTTCGAGACGCCGTACGGCGAGACGGGCTGCGGCAACGCGTCTTCTCTCATCGGGATCGACACCTTGTCGCCGTACACCGACGAGCTCGAGGAGTAGACGAAGCGCTCGAGCGGCGTTCGCGCGCCCAGGACCGCTTCGAGCAGCACCTGCGTCGCCTCGATGTTGTTCTCGATGTAGATGGCGAAGTCGCGTCCCCAGCTCTTGCGGACGCCCGCCTGCGCGGCAAGGTGAAAGACGTGCGTTCGATCGGCGAGCAACTCCGGCAGGCTCGCGTCCTGAATCCGCAACGGTAGAAAGGTGAACCGCGGATGATTGATGAACGAGCTGAGGTTCTGCTCTTTGATCGAGCGCGGGTAGTAATCGGTGAAGCAGTCGATGCCGATGACGTCCGCGCCGTCGGCCAGCAGACGCTCGGTCAGAGTCGATCCGATGAATCCGGCGACGCCAGTAACTAAGGCGTGCATGAGAAGATCGATCGAATGCGATCCGGCAGCCGGCGTGGGCGCCCGGCCCGATCGAACGACGCGTGCACGTCGGTTTCGGCGTACCGCACGCGAACGCGCGAAATGGATCGGGATGTGATCACCGCGCGCCCTTTTGGCTAGCTCGGGACGTCCCGGGCCGGTCGAGGGACGGGGATCGCCGCGCCCGAGGCCGCTGCCTTCAGCTCGCGCGTGGCCAGCTCGGGATCGGGCGTGTGGAACACCGCCGATCCGGCGACGATGATGCTCGCGCCGGCCGACACGACGCGTGCGACGTTGGTTCGATCGATGCCGCCGTCGATTTCGACCGGCGCCGCGTTCCCCGCACGATCGAGCAGCGCACGCACCGCACGAACCTTGGGCTCGCTGCGGGGAATGAACGACTGTCCGCCGAATCCGGGGTTGACCGACATCACGAGCACATAATCGACGTCGGCGGCGATCTCTTCCAGGGCGCCGACCGGCGTCGATGGATTCAGCACGACGCCCGCCCTGACGCCGAGCGCTTTGATCGCGTGCACCGTGCGGTGAAGGTGCGGCAGCACCTCGACGTGCACCGACAGCATGGACGCGCCGGCCTCGGCGAACGCGTCGATGTACCGGTCCGGTTCTTCGATCATCAGGTGGACGTCGAGCGGAACCTTCGCGATGCGTTTGATCGAGGCGACGACCGGCGGACCGATCGTGATGTTGGGGACGAAATGACCGTCCATCACATCGACGTGAATCAGATCGGCGCCGCCCCGTTCCACCGCCGCGATCGCGGTGCCGAGCGCGGCAAAATCGGCGGAGAGGATCGATGGTGCGATGAGAACGCTCATGCCAGGGAAACGCAGAGTCTGACGCTGCTCACCGACTGACCTCGATCGAAATCGGTTCGCCGGGTCCGATCTGAAACCCGGCCTGCGGGCTCTGGCGGATGACGATGCCGGCGGCGACGCCCGGATATGGGCTCGAGCCGACGACCGCGACGCGGAATCCACGGTTGCGCAGGATGTCGGCCGCACGGTCGCCGTTCACGCCAATCAGATCGGGCATCACGTAGCTGGCGCCGCGCTCGCCGCGGTTGACGAGCAGCGACACCTGACCGGCGGCGCTTCGCGCCGGTGGCGTCTGCGCGACGACGACGTCAGAGGGCAGATCCTGCGATCGAATTTCCGAGACGGCTGCGAGCGTGAGGCCGTCCTGCGTCAGACGCAGCTGGGCAGTGCGCTCGGTTTCGCCGACGAGAACCGGCACCGTGGTCGCGCGCTGACCGGCGCTGAGCCACACGCGCACCGTGCGCTGGCGCCGCGCGATCGATCCGGCCGGCGGTTCCTGCGCGAGCACGTGGCCGGCGGCAATCTTCGGATCCTGCCGCCGCGAATCGTCGACCTTGAGCGACAGACCGAGGTCCGTCGCGATGGTCATCGCGTCGTTCGCCGTGCGGTTGGTCAGGTCGGGTACCTGGACCTCGCGCGCGCGCAGCGCGATGCGCATCGCCGCAGCGGCAAACAGCAGATAGGTCACGACCAGCGCGCCGCCGAGCAGCATCAGCTTGCCGGCGGTCCACACGCGCGTTTTCAGCGCCATCGGATGCCGGATCGTACTACAACCGTGCCGAAGAACGCCTCGAGCCCGTGCGTGTGCGGCTCGGTCCTCAGGTGGCCGCGCGAATCGACAACCGCGCGCGGCACGAGCGGTGACGCGTCGCGTGCGTCGAGCGGTTCGAAGTCGCGCGCTGCAGCAAGAAACGCATCGACGACGCCTTCGTTTTCCTCGGGCTCGCTCGAACACGTCGCGTAGACGAGGCGGCCGCGCGGTGCCACGGCGCCGGCCGCGTGCTGCAGCATCGTCAGCTGCGCCGCAGCCAGCGGCGCAAGATCGCTTTCGCGCCGGCGCCAGCGGATGTCGGGATCGCGGCGCAGCGTACCGAGGCCCGAGCACGGCGCGTCAACGACCACGAGATCGAACGGCGACGAGAAAGGCAGCGGCTTCAGCAGATCCGCCTGAACGAGCCGCACGTTCGTCGCGCCGCTGGCGGCGACCGTCTTTCGCAGCAGCTCCATGCGCCGCCCGCGCACATCGCAGGCAACCAGCAGTCCCCGCCCGTTCATCGCGGCCGCCATCGCGGTCGCCTTCCCCCCCGGCGACGCGCACGCGTCGAGCACGCGCGCATGCGATCCGGCATCGGCGAGCGCCGCGACGAGCTGCGACGCTTCGTCCTGCACCACGAACCAGCCTTCGTCGAGGCCACGGCCGCGGAGCGGATGGCCGTCTTCGACCAGAAGGGCGTCGGTTGCGAAGCGCGCCGGCGTGACGCGGACGTCGTCGCCGGCAAGGCGATCGGCGAGCTCCCGGGCCGTGACGCGGAGACGGTTCGCTCGCAGCGTGACCGGCGCCGCCTCGTTGTTGAACATGAGCCACCGTTCGGCCGCTTCGAAGCCGAGGCGGTCGTACCAGCGCGCCGCGAGCCACCTGGGGTGCGAGAGCGTGGTACTGAAGTAAGCAAGGACGGCGTCTCGATCGCGCGGGTCGGCCGGCCGCGGCGGCAAAGGGAGGTCGCGCCGCCTTCGCGAAATCGTCCTGAGGATCGCGTTGACGAATCCGCTCGCGCTGCCCTTGCCCACCCGACGCGCGAGGCTCACGGCGTCGTCCACAACTGCCGACGCGGGCACGCGCGTCAGGTAGAGAAGCTGGTACGCCCCGATCCTGAGAATCTCCACGATTTCCGGATCGAGTCGATCGATCGGCCGCTTCGCGAACTCGACGATGAGGTGGTCGAGCGCCGCGCGCCGGCGCTGCACACCCGCGGCGATTTCCGCGGCCAGCGCGCGGTCGCGCTCGTCATTCAAGCTCGCGCGGGCCAGCGCGATCGCGGTGGGAAGGTCGGCGTTCCCGGCAGAGACCGCCGAAAGGATTTCGTAGGCGGCGATGCGGGCGGGCGCAATCATGCCGAGCCCGGCGCCCTAGGCCCCGGATGCCGCGGTGAAGCGATCGCCCGCCGAAAGATGATGGCCGGCCATGAAGTCGCGCACCAACATCGGGCGCTTGCCTTCAGCCTGAATCTGCACGAGGCGCAGCGGCGCGTCGCCGGTCGCGACGATCAAGCGGTCGCCGCCGGCTTCGACGATGGTGCCCGGGTCGCTGGTCCCGGCCGTTTCGGATGTGAGCGACGACTGCAGCAGAATGAGCCGCCGTCCCTGCACGAAGGCGTGCGCGTGCGGCCACGGATGCAGGCCGCGGATCTGATCGTGAATGCGGCGAGCCGGGCGGCACCAGTCGACGATGCCATCCTCCTTCGTCAGACGGTGCGCGTAAGTGGCCGCCGCGTCGTCCTGCGGCGTTTCGTCTGCGCGGCGGGCGGCGATGTCGTCGACGGCCCGCACGAGCAGATCGGCGCCGAGCCGGGCGAGATCGCCCTCGACCTGCTCGCTTGTCTCATCAATGTCGATCGGCCGGCGCGCCGACCGGAGCATCGGTCCCGCATCGAGCGCCCTGACGACTCTCATGATCGTGACGCCCGTCTCGTGCTCGCCGGCGATGATGGCGCGAGGCACCGGCGCGGCGCCGCGGTATTTCGGGAGCAGCGAGGCGTGAACGTTGATCATCCCGAGACGAGGGATGGCCAGCACCTCGTCGGTCAGAATCCTGCCGTACGCCGCAACGACGCCGAGGTCCGCGTGAAGTGCGCGCAGGGCATCAGTAAACGACGGATCCTTCAATCGAAGGGGTTGCAAAACGGGCACGCCAGCGCCGCGCGCGCGCCGTTTTATCGGCGCCTCGGCGACGTGATGGCCGCGTCCGCGCGGCCGATCCGGTTGGGTGACGACGCCGACCACGGCGTGCGCCGATGCAAAAAGCGCATCGAGCGTGGGAACGGCGAACGCGGGGGTGCCGAAGAACACGATGCGGAGAGCGCAGACGGTACCTTCCGTCACCATTTGCCCGTGCGCGACAGCTTGCGAATCTTCCGGACGATCAGGTCGCGCTTGATGCCCCGAAGCCGATCGACGAACAGCATCCCGTCGAGATGATCCATCTCGTGCTGGAAGGCGCGCGCGAGCAGGCCGGTCCCCTCGTGCCGGAACTCACGACCCTCCCGATCGAGCGCCCTGATGACCGCCCGCGCCGGTCGGACGACGGTCGCGTTGAAACCGGGGACACTCAGGCATCCTTCTTCTTCGAGCTGCATTCCCTCGCGCTCGACGAACTGCGGGTTGATCATCACCATCAAGCTCGAAGGATCGCGCCCGACCGAAGTATCGATGACGAACAGCCGAAGCGACACGCCGACCTGCGGCGCCGCGAGGCCGACGCCCGGCGCGGCGTACATCGTTTCGATCATGTCGTCGATCAGCGTGTGGACGTCGTCGGTGATCTCTTCGATAGGGCCGGCCGCGTCGTGGAGGGGGCTGTCGCCGTATCTGAGGATGGGCAGGATCATCAGGCCGAACTGCTTCACTCCGTCAACGTGCCATAAAACGGGAACGGGTGCGTTCCCTGAACGCCTTCCAATTGGTTGCAAGCTCCTCGATCGAGTCGCCGCCGAACTTCTCGATCGCCGCATCCGCAAGGACGATTGAGACCATGGCTTCGCCGACGACGGCGGCGGCCGGGACGGCGCAGACGTCGCTGCGTTCGATCGTCGCGGGGCTTTCGGTCATGTTCGACAGATCGACGGAGCGCAGCGGCTTCATCAGCGTCGAAATCGGCTTCATGTAGGCCGTCATGCGCAGCTCTTCGCCGTTGGTGACGCCGCCTTCGAGGCCGCCGGCGTTGTTCGTCGGCCGCGAGACGCCGACCGGATCGGTCGAATCCCGGTCGATGCGCGGCACGATCTCGTCGTGGACGCGCGAGCCGGGGAGGTGCGCGACCGCCGGTCCGAGACCGATGCCGACCGCCTTGATCGCGGGGATCGACATCAGCGCCTGCGCGAGCCGTCCATCGAGCTTGCGGTCCCATTGCACGTAGCTGCCGAGCCCCGGCGGCACGTCGTGCGCGATGATCTCGAAGCTGCCGCCCATCGTGTCGCCGGCGTCGCGCGCGCGATCGATCTCCGCGATCATGCGGAGTTCGACCTCGGCGTCGGCGCAGTGAAGTGGACTCTCGGCGGAGATCGCGCGGACCTGCTGAAACGAAAAGGCGAGCGGATTCGACACCGACGCCGATCCGATCGCGGTGACGTGGCTCGCGACGTCGGTCCCGACCGCACGCAGCAGCTGGCGGGCGATCGCGCCGACGGCGACGCGCGCCGCGGTCTCGCGTGCGCTGGCGCGCTCCAGCACGTTGCGCATGTCTTCGTGGCCGTACTTCACGAAGCCCGCAAGGTCCGCGTGGCCCGGGCGCGGGCGCGTGACGAGGGGCCGGTCGACGCCCGACGCCGACTCCGGCATCTCGGGCTCGACGTGCATCGTGCGCTGCCAGTTCTCCCAGTCCTTGTTCGGAATCAACAGCGCGATCGGACCGCCGGTCGACAGCCCGTGACGAACGCCGCTGAGCGGCTCCGCGCGATCGGACTCGATCAGCATGCGGCGGCCGCGGCCGTACCCGGTCTGCCGCCGCCGCAGCTCGGTCGTGATGGCATCGAGATCGATCGCGAGCCCCGCCGGAACTCCTTCGAGGACGGCGACGAGCGCTTTGCCGTGCGACTCGCCGGCGGTCAGAAAACGCAGCATTCGCGTTTCATTCTATCCGAAAAAATTGCCGCATCCCGGACGCGATCCCGCGATCTCCTTCGCGATCGATGCGGGCGACGATCTTGCACCGTCGCTCCCGTCCTATCGACAACGGAGGTCGCGATGCAGCTCGTGGCGGATCGCTTTGCGATGCACGACGACGAACGTGTCGTCGATCTCGCAACCGGCATGCGTGTCGTGCTGAAGATGACGAGGGTCGTCGCTGGAGGGGCGCAGCTGCAGTGGACGGCGCGATGCGATCTGTTCCAGCGACTCCATCACCGCGCAATCGCGCCGCTCCTTGACTACGGCCTCGTGGGACGATTCGTTCGATTCGAAGCGTGGCAATGTGGACCGGCGTGGAGCGGGGCGGTCGAGGCCGCTGCCCGCGCGCGGACGAACGCCGCCGATTGTCTTCGCGCGGCTGGTCTCGCGGCGACCGACAGTATCGCCGTACACGTGAGGCAGGGCTCTCCGGTCGTCGTTCCCGATATCGGCGGCGGGGACGTCAACGATACGGAGCCGGAAACGGCGGCCGACGTGCCGCTCGCTGTCCGGGGACTGATGACGATTCAACGATCTGCCGTCCCGGCTCTTGCCGAGATGTTTGCGTACGTGCCTGGCCCGCGGCCGCACGTCGCCGCCGTCTGGGGCGCGCCCGGTTCGGGCAAGACAACGCTGGCGATCGAGCTCGCGCGGCTGGCGCGGCTCAACGGCTTCGTGCCAATCGCGGCACGCTTCATCGACTCGACGTACGACGCGCTGTGGCGCGGCAGGAGCGTGTTCGTCGTCGACGACGGCGAGAACCGCAGATCGTGCCCGCTCGTGCATGCGTCGATGCAATCGCCGGTGCCGCACGTGCTCTTCGTCGCCGGCGCTGAGGAGATCGGTCGCGTACGCGGCCTGCCGCTCGGCCGCGTCAGCGCGGACGATCTGGTCGGCGCGGTGTTCCCTCGCAGAATGAGCGAGGCGCTCGAGACCGACGCGCGCGCAGCCGCGGAAGCGGCGCGGGGATTGCCCGAAAGGTTTCTTCGATTGCTGTGGTCGGACTCCGTCGGGCGCCACAGGCGCCGTGCGCCGCGGACGTCGTCTCGCGCGGCCGAGCAGCCGGTCGCGTACGGCGGCGACGAGCGCGCCGAGCCGCCGGTTGCGCAGCTGCCTTCGGTCGCGTGGCCGACGCCCGGCGAGCTGGCGGCGCTCAGACGAAAGGTGACCGACGCGCTTGCGAAGCTGACGCGCGGGCGGCATGCGGCGGCGATCCGTCAGCTGCGGCAGACCGTCGGCGCGCTGATCCGGCGCGGCGCCTGGGCCGACGCAGCCGACGGCGCGATGCCGCTGGCGGCAACGCTGCTGCGCCGCGGGCGCCCGCGCGATGCGCTGAAGGTGCTCGACGACGTCCGCACGTTCGCCGGTCGATCCGGCGGCGATGCGCGGCTCCTCGATGCGGCGGTGCTGGCCGGCGAAGCCTGGATCGATCTGGCGCGGCTCGACGAGGCGGAAACCGTGCTGGCGGCCGCCGTCACGTCGGCCACGACAAGCGGCGATCGGCTCCGGATCGCCACGTCCTCGCTTGCGCTCGCCCGATGTCTCTTCTGGCGCGGGAAATACGACGATGCCGCGGCGGCGTTGAGCCGGCCGTTCGACGATGCATCGGCCGGTGTGCGCGCCCGTCGCGAGCTCCTCGCGGCGCGAATCGCGGTGGGACGCTTCGATATCCGAGGCGCGGTGGCCGCGACCGCCGCAGTCGCAGAGACGGCGTCTTCAGACGCCGCGGTTCGGGCCGCGGTGGCGTACGCGACCGCGTTCGTCCACCTCGCCATCGACGATCTCGACGCCGTGCAGCGGCACGCGGCGGCGGCCATCGCGCTCGCGCGCCAGGCGCACGATCCACTGCGCGCCATCCGCGCGCGGCTGCTCGTGGCGGAGGCGGATCGGCGCCGCGGCCGATCCGGAACGGCGCTGGGCCACGTACGGCGCATCGGCCGGATGGCCGGAACGTTGCCGCCCCTTCTGAAGGCGCGCGTGGAGCTCATCGCGTCAATCGCCACGAGCGGCGAGCAGGCGAGCGGCGCGTACATCGCCGGCACGGGGCTGCCCGCGCTCGCGCTGTTCCTGCCAATTCAGGCGATGCGGGAGCGATCGGCGGTCGATCCGCTCGTCGCCGATGCGTTACTGATTCTGCGCGCCTGTCAGACAGCGGACGACGAGCTCGTCGTGTTGCGCGATGTCTGCGGCCGCGTGCGCCAGCAGCTGCACGCCGCCGCCGTCGCAATCGTCGCGGGCGGACCGCGGCGCTGCGACCCGATCGCCGGTGACGGCGGCCGCGTCGACGGGGCGGTTGCCGAGCGCGCGATGGCGGCGGGGATCACCATCGCTCCTCACCAGCACGACGGACGCGTCGAGGCCGCCGCGCCGATTCACTATGGCGGGGCGATCGTCGGCGCGCTGTCGGCCCGGTGGCCGATCGGATCGACCTACGACCTGTCGCGCGCGTCAACGGTCATGACGATGACCGCGGCGGCTGTGGCGCCCATTCTGTCCGCCGCGCTCGCGCACCGGCAGCGGCCGAAGCCACCCGCGCCCGAGCTCATCGGAACGACGACGGCGATGGTGGAATTGAAGCGCGGCGTCGAGCGGGCGGCGTCCGCGCCGTTCGCCGTCCTCATCGAAGGCGAAAGCGGCTGCGGCAAGGAGCTCGTTGCGCAGGCGATTCACCGCGCGAGCCTGCGGCGCGATCGTCCGCTTCGAACGCTGAACTGCGCGGCGCTACCCGACGATCTCGTCGAGGCGGAGCTGTTCGGCCACGTGCGCGGGTCGTTCACCGGCGCCGTTGGCGATCGCACCGGCGTCTTCGAGGAGGCGCATGGCGGAACGCTGTTTCTCGACGAGATCGGCGAACTGTCGCCGCGAGCGCAGGCCAAGCTGCTGCGCGTCATCCAGGAGGGAGAAATCCGGCGCGTGGGCGAGAACCTCTCGCGCCGCGTCGACGTGCGCATCGTCGCCGCAACGAATCGCGACCTCCGTCGCGAAGTCGAGGCGGGACGCTTTCGCGTCGATCTGTTGTACCGCCTCGACGTGATTCGCATCGCGGTGCCGCCGCTTCGCGAGCGCGCCGAAGACGTGCCGCTGCTCGTCGATCACTTCTGGCGTGAGGCGACGAGCCGCGTCGCCAGCCGCGCGACGCTGGCCGCGACCACGCTGGCGGCGCTTGCACGCTATCACTGGCCGGGAAACGTGCGAGAGCTGCAGAACGTGCTCGCGTCGCTCGCCGTCCGGTGTGGACGGCGCGGCGTGGTCGGTCCCTCGGCGCTGCCGCCGCACCTGGCGCAAGGGAGCGCGGCCGCGGCCGACAGATGGCGGCTCGACGAGGCGCGGCGCACGTTCGACGAGCGCTTCGTCCGCGCCGCGCTCGTGCGGAGCGGCGGCCATCGCGGCCGCGCCGCCGAGGAGCTCGGCGTCACGAGACAGGGGTTGACGAAGCTGATGGCGCGGCTCGGGATTTCGTCGTCCTCGCCAGCAGGAGACACAGGATGAGGGCGGGAATACCAAGGAGACCGGCGCCGATGAAAAAGAGCGCGTACCCTTCGAGCAGCGTGCGTCCCGCCGCCAGACGCTCGACCATCACCCCGGAGAAGCCTTTGGCGAACTTGCCGACGTATGTGTACGCAGAGCTCAGAAGCGCATACTGCGTCGCTGTATACCCGAGACTCGTCAGGCTCGACATGTACGTCACCAGCGCGACGCCGGCGAAGCCAATCCCGAAGTTGTCCGCAAAGATCACCGCGCCGAACACCCGAACGTCAGGACCGGCGTACGCCATCGTCGCAAAGTTGGCGATCACCAGGATCTTCAAGATGACGCCCGCGATCAGCGTCTTGATGTATCCGAAGCGCAGCGCGCTGAAACCACCGGCCGCGATGCCGAGCAGTGTCGCCGCGAGACCGACCGACGCTCGGACGGCGCCGACGGCATCCTTCGAGAGACCGAGATCGTGATAGAAGGGATTGGCCATCGGGCCCATCATGTACTCGGGCAATTGGTAGAAGCTGATCATCGCGAGCATCAGGAGCGCCAGCCAGCCATACACGCGAAAGAATTCCGTGAAGGGACCGATCACGGCGTCGAAGAAGCCGCGGGCGCTCCAGAGCGGCGCAGTCTCCGCCTTCGATTCGAAAACCTTCCTGGCCCGCAGCGGCTCCACGGCTACCAGACTCGCGCACAACCCGACCGCCATCAACGCGGCCATCGCGGCATACGAAATCCGCCAGCCCAAATGGTTCGCCGCAATCAGGATTAGTGCTTCCGAGACCAGCACCGCCAATCGGTAGCCGAGCTGATAGGCGGCGGAGAGCAGGCCGAGCTCATCGGAGTCATTCGCTGCCTCGATCCGCCACGCGTCCACGACGATGTCCTGGGTCGACGAGGAGAAGGCGACGATCAGAGCGAGTATGCCGAGCGGCGCGAGCCCGGCCTTCAGACCGGTCGCGGAGATCGCGAGGAGTCCCGTGGTGATGAGGAGCTGGCTGACGATCATCCATCCGCGCCGGCGGCCAAGCCGGCCGAACCCAGGCGCATCGAGTCGATCGATGAAAGGCGCCCATAGAAACTTCAGCGAATAGGCGAGCCCAACCCAAGAGAGGAAGCCGATGGCCGTCAGCGCTGTCCCTTCGTCGCGCATCCAGTAGCCGAGGGTGTTGCCGGTGAGGAAAAACGGCAAACCGGAGGAGAAGCCCAACATGAGCATCACCGCCACCTTCGGCTGGCGGAGCGACGCGATCACGCCGGTTTTTCGCGCGGCCCTTACCTGGACTTCAGCCATCTAGTTCGGTTTCGACGTCTCGATTTTCAGCCTCAGGTTCAGCAGCGGCTGATTGCCCGGATCCTTGTCGAGACCGCGCGCGATCGTTTCGCGGGCTGCGTCGCGGTTGCCGCCGCGAAGCTGCGCGTCGGCGAGCGAGGCGAGGAGGCGCACGTCGCCAGGACTCGAGGCAACGGCCTTCTGAAACCATTCTGCGGCCGTGATGAAGTCGTTCATTCTCAGCGAGAGCAGCGCGATGCGTGAGGTCCTGACGGCGAGTGAGGCTTCGTCGGCGACGAGGCCGCCGTACTGGATGAGCGCCGTGCGCGCGTCTGACAGATGGTTGAGGCGTTCGGCTGCGCCCGCGTACTGCAGGAACGCCTCGGGTTCGACCGGGAAGCGGGTCGTGGCCTGCTGCAGGGCGCGTTCGGCCGCCTCGACGTCGCCGTCCTGCAGGAGCGCGCGGCCGTACAGCGTCAGTGTATCGCTCGTCGCGGCCGGATTCCCGGCGATCCGTTCGAGCGCCTCGCGCGCCTTCTTCAACAGCGCGCGATCGCCGCGCGCGCGTTCGAGCCAGACCTCGCCGAGCGCGCGATAGATGAGCGGTTCGTTCGGAGCCTGTTCGAGCGCGGTGCCGAGCGCGAGGACCGCGAGCTCCCAGCGGCCGGCGCGCGCGTGCTCGCGGCCGATTGCCACCTGACGATCGACGCGGCCGCGGTCCAGGGCAGCCAGCCCCTTTAACTGCTCGAGCTCTTCGGCGTGTCTATCGAGGGCCGCGTACACGCTAACGAGCTCTTCACGCGCTTCGATCGTCTCGGGCGACAAGGAGACCGCACGCTCGAAGGCGCGCCCGGCATCGACCAGGCGATGCTCCGCACGAAGGCAGATCCCGAGCAGATAGTAGGCATCGGATGTATGCGCATCGAGCGCGATCGACTGGTTCAGCGCCTGCAGTGCCGCGTCGATCTTGCCGTCGCGATATCGTGCGAGCGCCAGCTTGTATGCGACGCGCGCCGATCGATCGTCGAGCCGGAAGCAGCGGTCGAACGCGTCGGCCGCCCGCTCGTAGCGCTGCTGCTGATACAGCACGTCGCCGAGCTCTTCGAGCGGCCGCGTCGCCGTCGGGTCGAGACGTCCGGCAAGCCTGAGCTCGCGCGCCGCCTCATCGAGGTTTCCGCGCCGCTCGTACGTCTCGGCGAGCCGCAGGTGCGCGAGCATCGCGTCGGGTCGCAGCGCCATGGCGCCGCTGTAGGCTTCGATGGCCGCGAACGTCTGATCGTCGCGCAGCGCGGCGTCGCCGCGTGCGAGGAGCGCCCGGTAGTCGCGCTGCCTCGCCGCCGCCTGGTAGGCGACGGCGGAGGCGACCGCGGCGAGCGCCAGGACGATGATGATGACGAACGCGCGTTTCAGAATGGCTGTATCTTACCAGCCGGCAGGAACTTTCGGCTCTGACCGGGGTCTAAGCTGCTATAGTGGAACTCTCGGTGAAGCAGGCGCGGGTTGCGAGTTGGGCGGACGTCGGCGGCCGCGAGGCGGCGCTCGTGCAACGGTGTGCAGCGGGCGACGAATCAGCGTGCGCCGAGCTGGTGGCCGAGCACCAGCGCATGGTCGTGCAGCTTGCGGTCAACCTGCTCGGCGAGCGCGAAGAAGCGCTCGATCTTTCCCAGGAAGTGTTCCTCCGCGTCTTCCGCACCATTCACCGGTTCCGCGGACAGTCGAGCCTGCGAACCTGGATCTATCGCATCGCGGTGAATCAGGCGCGCAACCGGCATCGCTTCTGGCGCCGCCGTCACCGCGCCGATCAGGTATCGCTCGACCAGCACATCGCGGCGCATGGCGACTTCCTCTCGGGAGGCGAGTCGGGACCGGATCGGGTGCTCGCACAGAAAGAGCTCGCCCGGACGCTGCAGACCGCGCTCGATCGGCTGCCGTTCGATCAGCGGACGGCGATCGTGCTGCGCGAAATCGACGGGCTGAGCTACGAAGAGATCGCGTATTCCCTCGGCGTGGCCGTGGGAACGGTGAAGTCGCGCCTCACACGCGCGCGGCAGGCGCTCCGCTCGGAGCTGCGCGAGGCGAGGACGACATGAAACCGCTCACATGTGCCGCGACGCGGCGTCGACTGCAGGCCTTTCACGATCGCGAGCTGCCGGTCACCGATCAAATCTCCGTCGGATCGCATCTCGAATGGTGCGATCAGTGCGCGGCGCTGCTCGCCGAACTGCGGGACATGCGATCGGTGCTGCAGGCGCTCGCGCCCGGCCGCGCCGCCTGGTCGCAGGAAGAAGCCGGCGCGTTTCAGGTAGCCGTCGTGAACCGCGCCCGCGCGGAGCAGGAGGCGTCGTTCGTCGTCCGCGTCCGCGGCATGTTCGACGACATGCATCTGGTGTACGCGGGGCTCGGCGCGGCCGCGGCCACGATCGTCTGCATCGTGATTATGCTCAGCATGATGCGGTTCGCCACCAACGAGCGGCCCGATTCGCTCGCGGCCATCGTCAGCGTGCTGGCGATGCCGCTCGAGTGCGAGTCGGGCAACGATCTCAGCGACGCGTCCGGCTGCCGTGCGCGCTGGGAAGCGCGATTCCAGCGCGCCAACGAGTCGGCCGAGCAGGACGTCGTGTTCGCGCTCGACGCGGTCGTCACGCAGAAGGGGCGTCTCGCGAACCTCGAGACGCTGCGCGCGCGTCGCCATCGCGCGACCGCCGCCGAGCAGGTGGAGATGATCGAAGGATTGCTCGATGCGGTCTCGCGCTCGCGCTTCGACGGCCAGACGCCGCGGCGGTCGGTGACGGCGAACGTTTTGTGGCTCTTCGAACGCGCGACCGTCCGCGCCAGCAAGTCGCCCGCGGCCGACCTGCAGCTCCCGCCGAACAAGAAGCGCGCCGAAACCGCGACGCGCGCGACCGTTAGAGCCTGAACAGGAACCCGGAGCTCCGAACCCGGCTAGCGTTTCGGCGCATCCACGTGTGCCGTTGCGACGTTGTTCATCGAGTCGGTCGCCCGCAGCGTCAACCCGCGCTCGCCCAGCTCGCCCTCAATCGGCAGCTCGTAGTGTTCCTCGCGCGAGTCGGCGATGCCGTCGACGGGGAAGAGGCCCCGCCAGCGCAGGCCGTCCTGCGAGAACTCGACGCGCGAGACCGGCGAGTGATCGTCCTTGACGTCGAACGACACGATTGTGCGCCCGCGATCGACGCGCACGCCCTTGACGATGATGTCGGGCGGCACCGTGTCGATGTCGAACGCGGAGCTCTCGAGCTCGCCGGCGAGCGCACTGCTGAGCGGATTGGACGGCGAGTCGCTCGCGACGATCTTCACGAAGTAGGTCCCGGTGGGCACAGTCGTCGTGTCCCAGACCAGAATCGACTCGGTGACCGCCTTGCGCAGCGGCTTCCACGTCGGCTCGCCCTCGCGGCGGTACATCACGTCGTACACGAGCTCGTCGTCGTTCTCGTCGTCGGCCTTCCAGGCGATCGTCTGCAGCCCTTTCTGGTACGCGCGGCGTCCCAGCGCGGGCGACCCCCCTGGCTGCTGCGACGCGGCCGCCTGCGCCAGCCGGCGATCCGGCGTCCATTGATCCTCGAAGCCGGCCAGTTCCGGTTCACCGGTCGAGAACGGCTTCTGGAACACGATGCCCGGCGGATGCACGGTGATCGAACGGACGATCGGCCGGAGGTTCCGCTGCAGGTACGCGGCCATGACCGAGGTCAGCACCGGCGTCTCGGGTTTCGTCCCGCTCATCACCGCCCGCCACTGCAGGTACCGCGCCTTCGGGCTGGTGATCGACGTGCCGTCGGCATGCGTGTAGGCGGACGACCAGTTGCTCCACGTATCGTCGGGCGTTTCGGTGTTGCCGGATCGCGTGAAGAGCTCGACGCGCGTGCCCGACGGGTTCGTCGTGCGCCAGCTGATCGTGCCCCATGTCGCGACCGTCTGCGCGTCGCGCGCTTCGGACTCGTACGTGCCGCGCGTGGCGCGCTCGGACGTGAAGCGAAACAGCTTGCCCGGGTTGGCGGTCGCGTAGTACAGCCGGCCGTGCGGGTCTTTGTAGAACGACGTCACTTGCTGCGCGCTGGCGCGCGCGACCAGCGTCGGCTTCAGCGGCTCGCCTTCGAGCCGGTAGATTTTTCCTTTGTTCCCTGTGCCGATCAGCAAAGTGCCGTTCTGATCGAACACGAGATCGTACGGCATGTCGTCTCGCGATTCCCACAGCTGATCCCAGACGCCGTCGGGCGTGATGCGGTAGACCGCGCCTTTGGGTGTTCGACGATCCTCGCGCGTCGAGCCGGTCGAGCCGCTGCCGCCGCCGCCGACGTCGACGATTGAAATCGACGTGATCTCCGCCGACACCGACGGCACCGGCGCGCGCGCCGTGTCGGACGGCGGCGGGCTGAGGGTGGTTTCGCTCGCGCCCGACGGGGATCCGCTGCCGCCGCGGCCGCTGATCGCGGCGACGTAGAGCATCCCTTTGTCGTCGAACCGCAGCGCGCGGATTTCCTGGAACGGAGAATCGAGCAGCACGAACGCCTTGCCTTCGGGATCGATGCGGAGCACTTTGCCGCTGGTGCCGGTGCCGACGATCAGGTTGCCGCTTTTGTCGAACGCCAGCGCCGTCGCGTGCGAGGCGTTGGTCTTGTAGAACGTCGTGGCCTTGCCGTCGGGCGCGATCTTGTAAATCACACCCTTATCGCCGGTGCCCGCGAAGACGTTCCCTTTCGCGTCGACTGCGAGCGCCCAGATGTACTTGTCGTCGCCGCTGTAGAACGTCGTGCTCTTCCCGTCGCGATCGAGCTTGTAGATTTTTCCGTCGGGCGAGGTCCCGACGTAGACGCCGCCGGCCGGCGCTGGTGCGAGCGCATGGACTTCGAGCTCCGTGCTGTCGAAGAACACTGCGCCCTTGCCCTTCGAATCGACCTTGAACACCTTGCCGTCGTTGCCGCTGCCGATGAACAGCGTACCGTCGGGCTGCGCGACGAGCGCCCACAGAAACGGCGTCGCCGTTTCGAACACGAGCTCGGTCGCCGGACCGAGCATCAGCTCGCCGTGGCTGTCGATGGTGAGGTTTTCGACGTCGCCCTTGAGGAAGTCGGCCTGCGTCGCGGCCTGGAAGAACTTCGGCGAGGACGCATGGAGAGACGCGAACGCGGAGAGAACGACGAGGACGAGCGTGAGTGTGAAGACCCGCATAGGAATCGGATAATCGCGCAATTGGGTAATCGGGTAATTGATTGAGGAATCGGACAATCGAAATGCTCGGTTCAATTACCCAATCAATTACCCAATTACCAGATTACCCGATTACCCAATCGACCGACGGTCAGTTCTGCGACACCGAGATGGTCAGCGTGCGCGAGCCGTTGACGGCGTGCTCGGTCGCGATTTCCCACTCGCCGAGCGTGGCGCTGTGCAACGGGTTGAAGTTGCCGCCGTTGCGGTCGCCCTCCAGCACGCCGAGGACCGACGGCGGCAGCGACGACAGCGTCTCGCCGTTGACGATGGCGCCGGCCTCGGAGCCGAGCAGCTTGACGTAGAGCGTATTGCTGCGGCGCGCCTTGTTGAGCGCCTTGATCATCTGATCGACGCTGCGCGGCTGCGGCAGACGCATCTCGCGCTGTTCCGTCTGACCGAGGCGCGTGCCGTCCGACACCAGAATCGACAGCGCGCCGCTCGCGTTCGCCGGAATATCGATCGGAACCGTCCGGATTTCCTGATCGCCGCGGTACGTGCGGAGCAGCACCTTGAGAGGAACGCTGCGGCCCGGACGCGGCCGCGGATCGTCGACCCACGCGCGCTCGAGCGTCGCGGTCTTCGGCTCCTCCGACGCGCTGACCGTGACGTCGACGCTCTCGACGTCCACCTTCTCGTAATCGTTGCCCATCAGGTACGTCACCGGCGCGACGACATACGCAGCCGCCGCGACCGGCGCCTGATCGCCGGAGAAGACGTTGTTGAACGTAATCGCGTCGTGCTTCTTGACCGTCGCCGATCCTCGCACCGAGAACGTCATCGCGCCGTACTGCCGCTCGTACGATCCGAGCGAGTTCAGAATCGTCGCGTACGTCATCAGCGGCCCGAACAGCTGGTCGTTGACGATACCGAAATGGAACGTATGCTTCTCGGCGTGGCGCGACTCGAGCGTCAGCGACAGCGGGATCATGTGCGGACCGGGACCGAGCTTGCCGGCTATGGCCGTCGCGCGATCCTGCAGGAACGTGCCGATGATCTGGCCGGTGCTCGACAACTTCATCGACGAGAACAGGCTCGGGAGAACCGTGTAGACGTAGGCGCGCGTCATCGGATATTCGGTCGGCCCGAGGTTGTACATCGGATGGCCGAACGCGTAGACGCGATCGCCGTCGATGTGCGTCACCGTCCCGGTCCCGCCAAGCTGGAGGTCGCCGCTGACGAGCATGACGCCGACGGCGTCACCCGGCTTCAGCGGTCCTTCGAACGGCTTTTCGCCGTCGCGCAGCGCCGCCGCACTGCCGCCCGTCGGGATGAATCCTTGATCCTGAAATGCCGAACCGAAGAGATCCGCGACATCCGGCTCCCAGCCGGACATCGCGAGCGGCGTCGCGATGGGACGAAGCAGCGTTGCGAGCTGACCGGAGGCGAGACCGTTCACCGCGTTCAGCCCCGCGAGCTGCGCATCGTCGGGCCGCTCCGCAAAGGGCCGATTCCAGTTCAGCGCCTTGCGGAACGCTGCCGTCAGGTTCTCCCGCGTCAACGGAAAGTCGACGTGCACCCGCGCCGCGGCCGGCCGCAGCGTGTTGCCGAAGGAAGTCGAGTCGGTCATCTCGGCGATCGGCGTGATGCCGGCAATCGGCTCTTTCGAGAAGCTGCCGAGCGCGTAGGAAACGGCGCCGATCAGACGGTCGTCGACGTAGACGGGACTCCCGCTCATGCCAGCGATGACGCCCGTATTTGCGAGCGGTCCGCCTTCGAGTCTGGCCAGAATGAGATTCCGGCGCGGGCCGATCACGTTTTCGAGCACGCCGAGAATGTGGACCTTGAACTCCTCGACGTGGGTACCGTCGAAAACCGTCCGGCCGACGCCGACCATGCCGGGACGGATTTCGCCGACGCTCATCTGGGGAGCGGCTCCACGCAGAGATGTCGCAAGCAGGAGACACAGCAGCACCGCAAACCAAAGACGTAGCATGGGTTTGTCCCCATTATACGTTGACAGTGCTCGACTTGGTCTGCTATCGTGCCGTCTTCCGATGGGTCGCAGGTCGTTTAGCCTCGTGTCGACATGGTGGCGGTACTGGAGCCCGACTGAAGAGGCGTCCGCCTTGGCCTGACCTATTCTCCAAGAAAGGGAAATCCCAAGCCTCTTCAGCCTGCCGGTTGAAGGGGCTTTTTTATTTGGTAATGACGAAGCCGCTCCTCTGCGTGACGGTCACCGGTGCCACGACGGCCGAGCTGCGCCGCAAGCGCGATGCGGTCACCGATGCCGATCTCGTCGAACTGCGCCTCGATTCGGTTGCGGATCCGAGCGCCGCGGCAGCGCTCGCCGGACGCGGGCGCCCGGCCATCGTGACCTGCCGGCCGAAGTGGGAGGGCGGCAGCTTCGCGGGCTCGGAAGAGGAGCGTCGGCGCATCCTCGCCGATGCGCTGAAGCTTGGCGCCGAATACGTCGATGTCGAATGGCGCGCGCGTTTCGACGATCTCATCGCGGCGTCAGGAGGACAACGCATCGTGCTGTCGACGCACGACTTCGACGGCGTGCCGACCGATCTCGCGGCACAGGCGCAGGCCATGCGATCCACGGGCGCGGAGGTCGTGAAGATTGCGGTCACGGCGAAGCAGTTGTCGGATTGCGTACCGTTGCTCGAGCTTGGCGTCCAGGTCGGACGCGCCGATCGAATCATCGTCATCGGCATGGGGCAGTACGGCTTGCCGACGCGAATCCTCGCATCGCGGTTCGGATCGGCGTGGACCTACGCAGGCGCCATTCACGACATCGGGCAGCTGACCGCCGATGCGCTTCTGGAAGAGTATCGATTCCGGTCTATAGGCAAGTCGACGGACATCTACGGCATCGTCGCCGGATCGGTCGCGCATTCGGTGTCGCCGTCGATGCACAACGCGGCGTTTCGCGAGACGCGGACCGATGCGGTGTACGTGCCGTTCCCTGCGACCAGCGCCGACGATTTCGTGACGTTCGGCCGCGCGATTGGCGTCAAGGGCGCCAGCGTCACGATTCCGCACAAGGTGTCGCTCTTCGATCGCGTCGACGAGATCGACGCGGTCGCGCGGCGGATTGGCGCCATCAACACGATCCACGTCGAAAAGGGGCGCTGGATCGGCGCCAACACCGATGCCGAAGGGTTTCTGCAACCGATCAGAGGACGCGCGGCGTTGAACGGGCTGCGCGCCTCGGTGCTCGGCGCAGGCGGCGCGGCGCGGGCGGTCGGCGTGGCGCTCGCATCGGTCGGCTGCGCCGTCCAGGTCCACGCGCGCAACCGCGCGCAGGCCGGACAGGTGGCGCTCGTCGCGTCGGGAGAGACCGGCGCGTGGCCGCCCGAGCCCGGCAGCTGGGATCTGCTCGTGAACACGACGCCGATCGGCATGTATCCGCGCGTCGACGAGACGCCGATTCCGCGGACGCAGCTGACCGGACGCTACGTGTACGACCTGGTGTACAACCCGCCCGTCACGCGGCTGCTGCGCGAGGCGGCAGAAGCTGGATGTCAGACGATTGGCGGTCTGGAGATGCTCGTCGCGCAGGCGCGCGAGCAGTCTCTCTGGTGGACGGGCACGAAGCCCCCGACCGGCGTGATGCGTGAGGCCGCGCTGAAGCGGCTGGCGGAGTTTGCGCGCGATGAAGATTACGTCGTTTGAGACCTTCAAGGAGCTGGCGCGGCGCGGCACGTTCGTGCCGGTCTGCAAGGAGATCGTCGCGGACCTGCTGACGCCGGTGTCGGCGTTCCTGAAGATCGCCGAACACGCGGACTACGCGTTCCTGCTCGAGAGCGTGGAGGGCGGCGAGCACGTGGGCCGCTATTCGTTCCTCGGCAAGGATCCGTTCCTGATTCTGCGCGCGCGCGACGGGAAGACGACCATCGAGCGCGGCGGCGAGACGAGCGCGGGCGATCGACCGTTCATCGAGACGCTGCGTCGGTTGATGGCCGATTTCCGATCGCCGTTCGTACCGGGTCTGCCGCGCTTCACCGGCGGCGCGGTCGGCTACCTTGGCTACGGCGCCGCCTCGTGGTTCGAGCCGGTGCTCGGCGATCTCGGCGCCGGCGTCGACGGATCGGATCAGGCCGGGTTCATGCTGTTCGACACCGTCCTCGCGTTCGACCACGTGCAGCACCGGATCCTGATCATCGCCAATGCGCGGATCACCGCGGACGACGATCTCGAGTCGCTGTATCAGTTCGCGTGCGCGAAGATTCAGTTCCTCGAGCGCGAGCTGGAACGCAACCTGTCGAAAACCGAGCGCGACTCGTCGAACGGCCTCGAGATCACGTCGAATCACACGCGCGAGAAGTTCGAAGAGCAGGTGCGCACGGCCAAGGAGTACATCGCCGCGGGCGACATCTATCAGGTCGTGCTGTCGCAGCGGTTCGAGGCCGACGTAGCCGCCGATCCATTCACCGTTTACCGCGCGCTGCGCCACGTGAACCCGTCGCCGTACATGTATTTCATCCGAATGGGCGGCGTGTCGGTGGTCGGCTCGTCGCCTGAGATGCTCGTGCGCGTCGAAGGTTCGCGGGTCGAGACGCATCCGATTGCGGGGACGCGGCCGCGCGGACGCAGCGACGAAGAAGACATGCGGCTGGCCGAAGAGCTCAAGCGCAACGAAAAGGAGCGCGCCGAGCACGTGATGCTCGTCGACCTCGGGCGCAACGACGTCGGCCGCGTCTGTGAATACGGATCGGTCCGCGTGCCGCAGTTCATGGGGCTGGAGCGCTTCTCGCACGTCATGCACCTGACCTCTATCGTGGAAGGGAAGCTGGCCGACGATCGCGATCGGCTGGATGCGCTCGTGTCGTGCTTTCCCGCCGGGACGGTATCGGGCGCGCCCAAGGTGCGCGCCATGCAGATCATCAAGGAGCTCGAGCCTTCGGGACGCGGCCTGTATGCCGGCGCCGTCGGCTACCTCGATTTCGCGGGAAACCTCGACTTCTGCATCGCCATTCGGACGGTGATCATGTCGCGCGGCCGCGCGTACGTGCAGGCCGGCGCAGGCATCGTGATGGATTCGAACCCGGCCGCGGAGTACGAAGAAACGCGCGACAAGGCGCGGGCGCTCGTGAGAGCGCTGGAACTTGCACAGGAAGGTCTCTAAATTGCAGATTTCAGATTGCAGATGTCAGATTGCAGATTGATTGGACGAATCAATCAGCAATCAATCAGCAATCTGAAATCAGCAATCTGCAATGGCCATGATCCTCGTCATCGATAACTACGACTCGTTCACCTACAACCTCGTTCAGTACCTGGGCGAGCTGGGTGCCGACATCAAGGTGATGCGCAACGATGCCGTCACGCTCGAGGAAGTCGCGGCGGCGAAGCCGTCGCGCATCGTCATCTCACCCGGTCCGGGAAGGCCGGAGCAGGCAGGGGTCACGATGCAGGTGATCCGGGAGCTGGGCCGGACGACGCCGATTCTCGGCGTCTGCCTGGGCCATCAGGCGATCGGCGCGGTGTTTGGCGGCCAGGTGGTTCGCGCCGGGGTTCCGATGCATGGCAAGACGTCGACGATCGAGCACGACGGCCGCGGCGTGTTCAGCGGCATCAACGGCCCCTTCGTGGCCTCGCGTTATCACTCGCTCGTGGTCGAGGGCACGACGATGCCGGAGGCGCTCGAGGTGTCCGCGCGGACGCGCGAAGACGGCGTCGTGATGGGACTGCGTCATCGCGCCTGGCCGGTGCACGGCGTGCAGTTTCATCCCGAATCGATCCTGACGGGCGAAGGGCGCCGCATTCTGCGGAATTTTCTCGAGGACACCCTGTCGTGACGTTTCAACCACTCATCGAGAAGCTGACGCGCCACGAAGATCTCACGGTGGACGAAGCCGCGTCGGCGATGACGGAAATCATGGAAGGACGCGCAGCGCCGGCGCACATCGCCGGACTGCTGATCGGCCTCGTGATGAAGGGGGAGCGTCCGGCGGAGATCGTCGGGCTGGCGCGCGCGATGCGCACACACGCCGTGCAGGTCGCGCGGCGCTACGACGATGTATTCGACAACTGCGGCACCGGCGGCGACCGCGCGGGCACGTTCAATATTTCTTCGTGTGCGGCGCTCGTCATCGCGGCGTGCGGCGTCCGCGTGGCCAAGCACGGCAACCGATCCGCGTCGAGCAAGGCGGGCGGCGCGGATGTGTACGAGGCACTCGGCATCCGCGTCACCGCGCCGCCGGCGGTCGTCGAGCGCAGCCTCGCCGAGGCCGGCATCGGCTTCTTCTTCGCGCAGACGTTTCACCCGTCGATGCGCCATGCAGCGCCGGTGCGCAAGGAGCTCGCCGTGCGGACCGCGTTCAATCTGCTCGGACCGCTCACGAACCCGGCCGGTGCGACGCGGCAGATCGTCGGCGTCCCGCGTCCCGAGCTGACCGAGCTGATGGCGCGTGCGCTCCTGATGCTCGGCTCGAAGCGCGCGTGGGTCGTCCACGGCGCCGACGGCATCGACGAAATCACGACCACCGGCTATACGAAAATCTCGGAGTGCTGTGACGGCACGGTCAACACGTTCTATCTCCACCCGGCGGACGTCGGCCTGCCCAAGGCGGCGCCACAGGCGCTCGTTGGCGGCGATGCGCACGAGAACGCGCGGATCGCCGAACGCGTTCTCGCGGGCGAGCGCGGTCCGGCGCGCGACATCGTGCTGCTGAACGCCGGCGCGGCGCTCTTCATCGCCGGCGCGGCGCCGTCGGTCGAGCACGGGATCGCGATGGGGTCGCGCGCCATCGATCGCGGCGACGCCAGGCGGACGCTGGACCACATGATTGCGATCTCGACGGCCGAAGAATTTGCACCGGGAGCCACGGCGTGACCCAGACAACGGCCGATCTGCTCGCGACGATCGTCGCCGGCACGCGGCGGATCGTCGAGGTGCGTGAACAGCGCGAGCCGCGCGCGGAGCTCGAGCGGCGCGCGTTGACGCGGCGGCCCCGCGCGGGGCGACTGACGGCGGCGTTGAGCCGGACCGATCGCGTGAACGTGATCGCCGAGTGCAAACGCCGGGCGCCGTCGCGGGGCGTGCTGCGCGCCAGCTACGATCCCGCGGCGATCGCGGCGGGCTATGCGGCCGCCGGCGCTGCGGCGATCTCGGTGCTGACGGAGCCGACGTTTTTCGACGGTGCGCTCGAGCACCTCGAAGCCGTTCGAGCCGCGGTCGGCGTGCCGCTGCTACGCAAGGACTTCATCGTGTCGGAGTATCAACTGCTCGAGGCGCGCGCGGCGGGCGCCGATGCGGTGCTGCTCATCGTGGCGGCGCTCGACATCGCGCGGTTGAGCGAGCTGCACGGGTTGGCGGCCGCGCTGGAGCTCGAAGTCCTGGTCGAGGCGCACGATGCCGTGGAGCTCGATCGGGCGCTGTCGATCGGCGCCCGCATCATCGGCGTCAACAACCGGAATCTGCGCACGCTCGAGGTCGACGTGCATGCGTCGGACACGCTCATCGCGCGTGTGCCGAAGGACGTGATAGCCGTGAGCGAGAGCGGTCTGCGGACCGCGGACGATCTGCAGCGCCTCCGTGCGCTCGGCTACCGTGCGTTTCTGATCGGGGAACGATTCATGACGGCCGATGACCCCGGCATCGCGTTACGAGAGTTAATCGAGCAGGCGAAGTGATGATACTCGGAGGGCGGCGACGTTCTGTTCTAGATACGCGCGAGCGGTTTACGCCGCGAGCGCGTCAGCGCGTGGCAGCCTTGAGCCGTTGCGAGGCGCGCATGCGCCGAGCAACTGCGTCGGGAGTGGGGCCCCGACGCAAGTGGACCATGGCGGAGCCCCACGCGATTAAGAAGTGCTGATCAAGATTTGCGGTATCACGCGGATCCAGGACGCCGAAGCGGCCGTCGAGGCCGGCGCGGACGCGATCGGCCTCGTGTTCTGGCCGAACAGCCCGCGCTTCGTCGATCCGTATCGCGCGCGGTCGATTGTGTCGGCGCTGCCGCCGTTCGTGACGGCCGTCGGTCTGTTCGTGAATCAGGCGGCCGAGTACGTGAACGGCGTCGCGAGCCTGGTCCGCCTCGGCGCGATCCAGCTGCACGGCGACGAAAAGCCCGAGTCGCTCGTCCAGCTTCATCGTCCGATCGTGAAAGCTGTCGCGTTGTCGGACGACACGGACCCGGCGAGCGTGTGGCCTGCGTCGGTCACGCTGCTGCTCGACGCTCACGATCCCGATCGGCGCGGCGGCACCGGCCGGACGATCGACTGGCGCCTGGCGGCGGCGATTGCCGCGCGCAGGAAGACGATCCTCGCCGGCGGTTTGACGCCGGAAAACGTCGCAGAAGCGGTCGCGCGCGTGCGTCCGTTCGGCATCGATGTCTCGTCGGGCGTTGAAGAGGCGCCCGGCGTAAAAGATCCCGCGCGCCTTCGCGCACTGTTCGATCAACTCCATGCCATCACCAACACTGACATCCCGGCGCGATCCTGACGCGCGCGGCTACTTCGGTGAATTCGGTGGACGCTTCGTCCCCGAGACACTCGTCGAGCCGGTCGAGCAGTTGGAACGCGCCTATTTCGCCGCGCGGGAAGACGCGCAGTTCGGCGCCGAGCTCGCGCGCTTGCTGAAGCAGTACGTCGGACGGCCGACGCCTGTGTACGAAACCGTCCGGCTGGAGGAGCGTGCCGGCGGGGCGCGCATCTTTCTCAAGCGCGAAGACCTGACGCACACGGGCGCCCACAAGATCAACAACGCGCTCGGCCAGGCGCTGCTCGCCTCGCGCATGGGCAAGCGGCGGATTGTCGCAGAGACCGGCGCGGGACAGCACGGCGTCGCCACTGCGACCGCGTGCGCGCTCCTCGGCCTCGAGTGCCATGTCTACATGGGCACCGACGACATGGAGCGCCAGGCGCTCAACGTGTTCCGGATGCAGCTGCTCGGCGCCGAAGTCCGCGGCGTCGACGCCGGCAGCCGTACGCTGAAGGACGCCATCAACGAAGCGATGCGCGACTGGGTGACGAATGTCGGCGACACGTACTATCTTCTCGGCTCGGTCCTCGGACCGCATCCGTATCCGCTGATGGTGCGCGAATTTCAATCGATCATCGGCCGCGAAGCGCGCGCGCAGATCGTGGAGCTCGCCGGCCGGCTTCCCGACGCGATTGTCGCCTGCGTCGGTGGCGGCAGCAACGCCATGGGCATCTTCGACGCGTTCGTCGACGATCGTGACGTGCGGCTCGTCGGCGTCGAAGCGGGAGGCGAGCGGATCGTCCGCGGCCGCCATGCCGCACGGTTCGCCGGCGGCAGCACCGGCGTGCTGCAAGGAACCCGGACGTTCGTGCTCCAGGACGAGGACGGCAACATCGAGCCGACGCATTCGATCTCAGCCGGGCTCGATTATGCGGCGGTCGGTCCCGAGCACGCCTGGCTGCGCGCGATAGGGCGCGCCGAGTACGCGTACGTCACTGACGATGAAGCGGTCGAGGCATTCCAGACGCTGGCGCGCCTCGAAGGCATCCTGCCGGCCCTCGAATCGGCCCACGCGATCGCGCACGCCATGAAGGTTGCGAAGGACCTGGGCCGGTCGAAGATCGTGTTGGTGAATCTCTCGGGCCGCGGCGACAAGGACGTGAACACGGTTCAAAAATGCCTTCGCTCATAGCCCGAACCTTCGCGCGCCTGAAGGCCGAGCGTCGCCCTGGCCTCGTGACCTTCACGACCGCCGGCGATCCCGATCTGCCGCGCTCGGCCGAGATCCTTCGCGCGCTCGAACGCGCCGGCGCCGATGTGCTCGAAATCGGCGTGCCGTTTTCCGATCCGCTCGCCGATGGACCCGTAATCCAGCGTGCCGCCGAGCGCGCGCTCGCCGCGGGCAGCAACCTGCGCGCGACGCTCGCGCTCATCCGCGACATCCGCCGCGACATCGCCTCGCCGATCGTGGTGTTCAGCTACGCCAATCCGATCATGCGCCTCGGCGTGGAAACGTTCGCGAAACAGGCGAGCGCTGCCGGCGTCGACGGCGTGCTGGCGCTCGATTTGCCGATAGAAGAGGCGGGCGTATTCCGCGAAACGCTGGCCGGCCAAGGACTCGACACGATCTTCCTGCTGAGCCCGACGACGACGGATGCACGCATCCGGAAGGCGGCGGAGCTCGGCACCGGATTCCTTTACGGCATTTCACGTCTTGGCGTCACCGGCGCGCGCGACAGCGTCGCCGCCGGCGCCGACGCACTGGTGCGGCGGATCCGCGCGCACACGTCGATGCCGATCGCCCTGGGGTTCGGCATCTCGCGGCCCGAGCACGTCGCTGAAGTCGGCGCCTACGCCGACGCCGCGGTCGTCGGCAGCGCGCTCGTCTCGGTCATCGCGGAGCACGGCCGCTCGCCGAGGCTGATCGAGCAAGTCGAGGAGTACGTCCGGTGGTTGAAAAGCTATGCGCACGCTTGATGAATTGAGGAACGACATCGACCGCGTCGACGAAGTCATCGTGCGCCTGCTCAACGAGCGCGCGCGCGTGGCGGTCGAAATCGGCCTGGTGAAGAAAGACCTGGGCGTGCCGATCTATCAGCCCGATCGCGAGAAGCAGGTGCTCGAGCACGTGCGCGGCGTCGCGTGCGAGGGACCACTCGGGCCGGACGCGATCGCCCGGTTGTTCGAACGAATCATCGACGAGGCGCGGCGGCTCGAACGGCGCATCGTGCACGGCGAGGAGTCCGTTCCCGGCGCCGCCCAACCGTCGCCGACCGGCGAACCGTTAAGATGAACATGCGTGTGGAGGCGACAGAAGCCATGGTCGTAGTAATGGAAGAACGGGCGACCGAGGAGCAGATCGAAAAAGTGGTCGCGCGCCTCGTCGAGATGGGGATGGACGTGCACCGGTCGACCGGCGTCACGCGGACGGTGCTCGGTGCCGTCGGATCGGGACACCCGGAGCCTGGCCTCATCGAGATGCTCGACGGCGTCCACGAGGTGATGCGCATCTCGTCGCCGTACAAGCTCGCGAGCCGGACGTTCAAGCCGCAGGGCACGGTCGTCACGGTCGGCGACGTCCGCATCGGCGGCGACGAAGTGATCGTCATGGCCGGTCCGTGCTCGGCTGAAAACGAAAAACAGGTGCGGACGACGGCGGCGGCGGCGCGCCGCGCCGGAGCGAAGATTTTCCGCGGCGGCGCATTCAAGCCGCGCAGCTCGCCTTACAGCTTCCAGGGGCTCGGCGAGGAAGGGCTGCGGCTCCTTCGCGACGCATCGAACGCCGAAAACATGAGGCTCATCACCGAGGTGATGGATGTCAGCCAGATCGAGCTGATCAACCGCTACACCGACATCTTCCAGGTGGGCGCGCGCAACATGCAGAACTTCACCCTGCTGCGCGAGCTCGGGCACGTGCGCAAGCCGGTGCTCGTCAAGCGCGGCATCTCGGCGACGATCGAGGAGTGGCTGCTGTCGGCGGAGTACGTGCTGAGCGGCGGCAACAACGACGTCATCCTGTGCGAGCGCGGCATCCGCACGTTCGAGACGGCGACGCGCAACACGTTCGATATCTCGGCGATTCCCGTCGTGCGCAAGCTGAGTCACCTGCCGATCATCGCGGACCCGAGCCACGGCGCCGGACGGCGCGACATGGTGGTGCCGATGGCGCGCGCGGCCGTCGCCGCGGGCGCCGACGGCCTGATCATCGAAGTTCACTGCGATCCCGATCACGCGCTCAGCGACGGCGCGCAGTCGCTGTTCCCGTCGCAGTTCGACCGGCTGATGGCGGAGCTCCGCATCATCGCGCCGGCCATCGGCCGCAGCATCTGCCTCGAACCGGTGAAGCGGCGGGGGTGGGGCAGCTGATATTGCTGATTTCGGATTGCTGATTGCAGATTGGATTTCAGGTTGGGGTTTCGGATTCAATCAGCAAATCAATCAGCAATCAGCAATCTGCAATCTGAAATCTGAAATGTCGATGGAACTTCCCGTCATACAACCGGGCCGGCCGCGCGAGACGCAGCCGCCGATTTTCGAGAAGATCGGCATCGTTGGCCTCGGTCTCATCGGCGGATCGATCGCCCAGGCGGCGCGCCAGCTCTGGCCGACGTCGCTCGTCATCGCCGTCGACAACAAGGACGTCCTCGAGACGGCGATGCGTATGCATGCCATCGACGTCGCGGCCGACGATCTGATCGTCCTCGCCGAAGCCGACATCGTCATCCTCGCCGCCCCGGTGAAGCAGAACATCGCGCTGCTCGACGAGCTCGACGAGTACGTGCGACAGCCGGCGGTCGTCACCGATACCGGCAGCACGAAGCGCGAAATCGTCGCGGCCGCACGATCGCTGCCGCCACGCTTCACGTTCGTGGGCGGTCACCCGCTCGCCGGCGCGGCGCGCGGCGGCCTCGAGCACGCGCGTCCGGATCTGTTCGCAGGACGGCCGTGGTTGTTGACCCCGCAGTCGCTACGCTCGGCTGAAAGCCTCGCGCGACCTCACGCATCTGTTTCGCATGCCACACCTGCAGCAAACGCCTCAACTGCTGCGAGCGCGGGACCTGTAGCGCGAGCCCTTCAGGCGAGTGACCCTGCGCTCGAAAGGCTTTTCGCATTCATCCGCGCCCTCGGCGCCGAGCCGAGGACGATGACCGTCGAGACGCACGATCGGATGCTCGCGTACCTGAGTCACCTGCCGCAGTTGACCGCGAGCGCGCTGATGCAGGTCGTCGGCGATGCGGTGGGGCAGGACGGCCTCGGGCTGTCGGGACGAGGGCTCGCCGACACGACCCGTCTGGCGTCGAGCCCGGCGGATATCTGGAAGGATATCGCGGCCACCAACGCGGATCAGATCGGGCCCGCGCTCGATGCGCTGATCGCGATCCTTCAGGATCTGCGGCGCGATCTCTTCGAAGGCGAGCGGCTGACCGAGATCTTCACCGACGCCGCGCGCTGGCGAGAGTTGCTCAAAAGGTAGGGGCTGGTCGCCCCTACCTGTCTTTTGTCGCTGTCGCCGGCAGTAACGTGACGGTCGTCGCGCGATCCAAGGGGAAATATTTCTTGAACACTTCCTGCAGCACCTGCGGCGTGATCGCATCGATGCGCTGCGGACGCGTCAGGATCTCCGAAGGATTGCGGCCGAAGCTGTTGATCGTCTGCAGCCGGCCGAGCCAGTAGTCGTTCGTCTTCAAGGCCGTCTCGTAGCCGCGCCGCGCGCTCTCCTTCGCGCGGTTGGTCAGATCCTCGGACGGCCCTTCCGCCTGCAGCCGCTTGATCTCCTGGACGATGCGCGCCGTCATCCCTTCGATGTTCTCCGGCGCCGCGCCGAAGCGCACTTCGATGTGGCCGCTTCCGCGCTGCGGCAGCGCCTGCGACAGCCCGACGCCGACGCCGTAGGTCTGACCCAGATCTTCGCGCAGGATGTCGCGCAGCGCGATTTCGAGAACGGTCGTCGCTTCGACCAGCTTTTCCTGCTCCATCGGATCGATCGGCGGATCGGCGTAGAAGCTCATGACGGCCGATCCGCGCGGCTCCTGACCGGCGACGACCTTTTCCTTCTGCGGGTTGTCGGGGAAGTGGAGGCCGACGTCGCGGTAGTTCGACGCGCGCCGGCCGGTCGACGGCAGCGACCCGATGTACTTCGCGACGAGCGGCAGCGCATCGTCGATCTTGAACGCGCCGACCATGATGAAGGTGAAGTCGGCGGAGTTCGCGAAGCGCGATTTGTAGAACGCCAGCATCTTCTCGCGATCGAGCGCGGCGACCTTCTCGGCGGTGAGCGGCCGCGACGTGTAGTGGCCCGAGGTGTTGACCTCGGCGAGCTTTTCGCCGAACACCTGCTGCGGTGACCGGCCCCGGTTCGCCACCATCGCGTCGAGCTGACGTTTCATGACCAGGAAGGCGTCCGGATCGTTTCCGGGCGCGGTGAATCGCTGATAGAGCAGCTGCAGCGCGGTCTCCAGGTCGGCAGGCGTCGAGCTGCCCTGCACGCCGTGTTCGGAGAGCCGGACGAACGGCGTGGCCGACACCAGCTTGCCGGTGAGCAGCTTCTGGAGGTCGGTCGCCTTCAGACCGCCGGCGCCGGAGAGCTGCACGAGCGACGTCGCCAGCGAGGCATCGGTGTAGTCGGACGGCGGCGCCAGCGACGATCCGCCTGGCGCGGTCAGCGAGAACAGCACCTGATCGTTCTTGAAATCGGTCGGCTTCAGCCACGCTTCGACGCCGTTCGACAGCTTCAGGATGGTGACGCCGACGTCATCGAGCAAGCGGCGCGCGGCGATCGTGCCCGGCGTCGGCGTCGATTCCATCAGCGTTCGAGTCGCCGTCGTGTCGTTCCAGGCGGTGACCGCCGTCGCGGCCGCCGCGGCCAATACCGCCTGCAGATCGGCGTCCGAGGGAGTGCGGACGCCGTTTTTCTGCGGCGCCGTCGCGAGCACGACGCGGCTGTCGTCGCCGAGCAGCGTTTTCATCATCGCCGAGGCTTCGGCCGCCGTGATCGTCGGCAGCAGCTGCTGCACGAGGCGGTACTCGTACTCGATGCCGGGGCTTGGCTCGTTGTTCAGGAAGTAGCTGAGATACTCGCGCGCGAACGAGGGGCTCTCGCTCTTGTCGCGTTCGCTGTACGCGCGCTCGTAGAAGGCGGCCATCCACCGTTTCGCTCGATCCATTTCGGACGCGCCGAAGCCGAAGTCGAGCAGCCGCTTGGCCTCGATCAGCAGGGCGCTCAGGCCTTCCTCGATCTTGCCGTCCTGCGTCGTCGCGCCCATCGTGAAGGTGTCGACGCTGCGACTCAGGGTGCCGTTGCCCGCGCCGGCGCCGAGGAACTTCGCATCGGGGCGCCGCGTCAGTTCGTCGAACCGCTCGTCGATGATGTGATCGATTGTGCGCTGCACGAGGTCGCGACGGTAGTCGGCCACTTTCGTGCCGTTCTCGTGGGGACGTTTGCGCAGAATCTCGACGCTCGATCGCGTCAGCTCCGGATCGGTCGTCACGTTGACGAGCATCTGCTGATGGAGTGGAACCGCGCGGTCGGGCTCCGGCGCCGCCGGGGCACGCGCCGTGAGCGGCGCGAAGGTCGTCCTGATGTCCTGTTCCATCTTCGCAGCGTCGATGTCGCCGACGGCGACGACCGCCATGTGGTCCGGCCGGTACCACGTGTCGTAGAAGGCGCGAAGGCGCTCAGGAGGCGCGTTGCGGATGATGTCGGGCTTGCCGATCGGCAGCCGCTGCGCGTATTGCGACCGATAAAAGAGGATCGGGAACTGCTTGTCGCGGATGCGCGAGCTCGCGCCGAGGCCGAGCCGCCACTCTTCAATGACGACCGGCCGCTCCTTGCCGATCTCTTCCTTGCTGAGCGTCAGCCCGCCGGCATCGTCGGCGAGCGCCGTGAGCCCCTTTGCGATCACTTCGGAGTTGTCCGTGGGCAGATCGAGCATGTACACGGTTTCGTCGAAGCTCGTGTAGGCGTTGACGTGCGGTCCGAGTCGCGCGCCGACGCGCTCGAAGTACGCGAACATCTCGCCCGCCTTGAAGTGCGTGCTGCCGTTGAACGCCATGTGCTCGATCAGATGGGCGAGACCCTGCTGATCGTCGGCCTCGTTCAACGAGCCGGCTTTCACCGCGAGGCGAAGCGACACGCGCTTGGCCGGACGGCTGTTCTGGCGGACGAAGTACTTGAGCCCGTTGGGCAGCGTCGCGGTTCGCACGGCCTTGTCGAACGGGATTTCGTCCTGCGGGTTGAATGCCGGCGCCGCCGGCTGGGTCTGCGCGTGAATCGCGACGGATGCCGCAAGAGCGACGATGGCAAGACGAAGTCTCATGATTATTGATCCGTACTTTTCTTCGCGGGATTCGCGTCTGCCTCTTTCCGCTCGGGCGCTTTCCAGTCGATGCCGCGGGCGTATTTCATCAGCCAGGCGATCTCTTCGGCGTCGCGAACGCGCTGATGGTGCGGTTCGCGGAACCCGTGCGGCTCGCGCGGGAACCGGATGAAGCGGGCCGGCACGCCGCGGTCCTTGAGCCCCTGGTAGAAAATCATGCTCTGACCAATCGTGTCCGTCGTGTCGCGCTCGCCGTGCAGCAGCAGCGTCGGCGTCGTGACGTTGGCGATGTGCGTGTAGGAGGACTGGCGCCGATACGCGTCCGCGCTTTCCCATGGCGTGCCACCGATGTACCACAGCCGCACGTCGTGATTGAAGCCCATCGCGTATTCAGACGACCAGTCGGCGACCATGGCTCCGAGCGACGCCGCCTTGAACCGCGACGTCTGCGTAATCGTCCAGCCGCCGAGGATGCCGCCGTAGCTCCAGCCGCGGATGGCGAGGTGATCGGGATCGGCGATGCCGTCGGCGATCAGCTTGTCGACCCCGGTCATCAGATCCTGATAATCGCCGCCGCCGATGTCCTTCATGTTGCCGCGCAGCAGCGCGTCGCCATACGAGGCGCTGCCGCGGACGTTTGGTTCGAGGATCGCCCACCCGAGGCTCGCGTACACATGATTGATTGCGCGGAACGACGGCTCCCACGCGCCGGCCGGACCGCCGTGCACCGAGAGAAGAAGCGGCAGCCTGGCTCCGGGCTGATAGTCTGGCGGCAGCCACAGCAACCCTTCGACCTCGAGCCCGTCCCTGCTCTTCCAGGCGATCGCGCGGAACTGGGCGAGCGCGAATTCGCCGGCGCGCGGGTTGACGTGCGTCACGGCGGTCGCCGCGCCGGTCGCGAGATCGATCACGTGCACGTCTGTCGGCCGATCCGGCCGGCTGATCACCGCTGCGCCGCGCCGGCCGTCGGCTGATACCGACTCCACGCGGCCGGCCCAGTCGCCGGGCGGAGTGATCGGCGATACGACGCCGGTCGCGATGTTGACGCGATACCCAGCGCCGCGCGCGCGAACGGCTGCGCCGAAGACTATCGACTGGCCATCCGAAGACCATGAATACTGGCCGATATCGCCGTTGAAGGTCGCCGTGAGCTTGCGCGGCTGACCGCCTTCGCTCGGGATCAGCCACAGCTTGTCCTCGGCCAGATCCCATGTCGTGTCGCTCGGCGCCAGATACGACAACATCTTTCCCTCGGGCGACCACTGCACGTTGGCTTCGGGCGTATTGTTGTGCGTCAGCGTCGTGAGCCCGCCGGTCGCGCTGTCGACGGTCGCGACCTCGGCGTGGAATTGACCGTTGCGGCCGTTCTCGCGGCGGTAGACGACGGCCACTTTGGATCCGTCGGGCGATACGCGAAGATTCTCGATCAGCAGATGATCGTCGTGCGTGATCTGACGCTCGGACTTGTCCGCGATCGACACGCGCCACAGCTCGGAGAACTCGCCGCGTTCCTGACCGTTCGCGGCTTCGTCCACGTAGATCGCGTCGTCGCCAGCTTTCCGTTCTGCCTTCTCCGCGTCGCTCTGACCGCGCTCGGCCGCGAACACTATCGCCGAGCTGTCCTTCATCCAGTCGAACGACTTGATGTTCCCTCTGTGCGTCGTGAGCTTCGTCGCTTCGCCGCCGTCGGTCGGGATGACCCAGATCTGCGCGCCGATGTCATTCGAAGACTCGCTTTCTTTCTCGGTTGCGGCATCGCGCGTCGAGAGGAACGCGACGTGTTTGCCGTCGGGCGCCCAGGCGGGATTGCGGTCCTTGTCGCTGCTGAGGAACTGACGTCCGTTCGAGCCGTCGGCGTCGACGATCCAGATCGTCTGCGTCCGCTTGTTGTCCTTCCACTTCGCCAGCTCGGATTTCGTGTACAGCACGTGCCGTCCGTCGGGTGAAATCCGCGGCGCAGACACCTGCACGAGATCGAGCGCGTCATCGATCGTCATCGCGCGCCGCGGCTGCGCGCCCGCCGGATGAAACAGAACGACGAGGAATGCGGCAGCGATGATGGTTCGCGATCTCGAGCGCGCGTGCATGATCAAAAGTTCCTCGGCAATCAGCGCTCGGCTAAAAGCCTCGCGCTATCTGTGGAGCGCGCGCCCTCCCGATGTAGCGCGAGCCTTTCAGGCGAGCGGTGAACAACGACCGATGGTACCATCGCAAAGCGGCTTCTGAAAGCAGACAGTCGCTGCTGACTACCATGCCCAGAGATTTTGACGCGGTGATTCTCAGTGCCTGCCGAACGCCCATCGGGTCGTTCGGCGGCGTGTTCAAGGATTTGACTGCCGTCGATCTCGGCGCGGTCGTCATCCGCGAAGCGATCGCGCGCGCAGGCGTCGGCAACGACGAGATCGGCGACGTCGTGATGGGTTGCGTCCTGCAGGCGGGCGCGGGCATGAACGTCGCGCGGCAGGCGGCGCTGAAAGCCGCGCTGCCGGTCGAGGTGCCGGGCGAGACGGTCAATCGAGTGTGCGGATCCGGACTGCAGGCGGTCGTGCACGCGGTCGAGGCCATCCGCGTCGGCTACGTCGACACGATGGTCGCGGGCGGCACCGAATCGATGTCGAATGCGCCGTACCTGCTACCGGGCGCGCGATGGGGCTATCGCATGGGCAATGCCGAAGCGATCGATTCGATGCTGCGCGAAGGGCTGACGTGCGCGATGGGCGCGTGTCACATGGGAATTACCGCCGAGGAGGTCGCCAAGCGATATTGCGTCCAGCGCGTCGATCAGGACGCGTTCGCGGCCGAGAGTCAGCGTCGCGCGGAATCGGCGATCAACGGAGGGCGCTTCAAGAATGAAATCGTCGCCGTTCCCGTGCCGCAGAAACGAGGCGAGCCGCTGCACGTCGACACCGACGAGTACCCAAGAGCTGGCACGACGGCAGAGAAGCTCGCCGCGCTGAAACCGGCGTTCAAGAAGGACGGCACCGTGACAGCCGGAAACGCCTCGGGCATCAACGACGGTGCGGCGGCGCTCGTGGTGACGACCAACGACAGAGCACTTGAGGCAGGCCGAAAACCGCTCGCCCGTATCCTTTCTTATGCGTCCACCGGCGTCGATCCGGCGGTGATGGGCATCGGGCCCGTGCCTGCGGTCCGTAAAGTGCTCGAACGCGCCGGATTGAAAGCCGACGACATCGATCTGTTCGAGCTGAACGAAGCGTTCGCCGCGCAGTCGCTCGCGGTGACGCGCGAGCTCGGCCTCGACCCGGCTAGAGTCAACGTGAACGGCGGTGCGATTGCCCTCGGCCATCCGATTGGCGCCAGCGGAGCGCGCGTGCTGACGACGCTGGTGTACGCGCTGCGCGCGCGGAAGCTGAAATACGGCGTCGCATCGCTCTGCATCGGCGGCGGGATGGGCATTGCGATGGCGATCGAATCGCTATGACGATCGCCGGCGCGGCGATCGAGGCGATCGTCGCGCACGCGCGCGAGGCAGCGCCGGCCGAATGCTGCGGCCTGCTGCTGGGACGGCTGGAGCAGATCGTCGAGGCGGCGCGCACCAGGAACATCGCGGCCCGTCCGACGCGATTTGAAATCGACCCGCAGGATCACATCGACCGGCGCCGCGACGCGCGCGTGCGCGGCCTCGACGTGGTCGGCTTCTACCATTCGCATCCGGCCTCGCCGCCGGTCCCCTCCGAAACGGATCGCTCGGAGGCGGCCTATCCGAATCATTTGTATGTGATCGTCGGGCTCGCGTCCGAGCCGCCTGAAGTGCGGCTGTTCTTCTTCGACGGCAGGAACTTTCGCGAGGAACCGTTCGTCACAAGCGGCTAATGCCGCAAAATCCCGCTCGGCTGATGCCGCAGACGCTCGCTCGCCTGAAAGGCTCGCGCTACCAGTCACTGAAAGGCTCGCGCTACCAGTCACTGAAAGGCTCGCGCGACCGGTCACCCAGTCGCGTAGCGCGAGCCTTTCAGGCGAGCGTTGCAGCCTTTCAGGCGAGCGTTGCAGCCTTTCAGGCGAGCGTTGCAGCCTTTCAGGCGAGCGTTGCAGCCTTTCAAACGAGCGGAATTGCAGCCGTTCAGGCGAGCGCCATCGTCGCGGCCTGTTTCCTTGCAGCCGTCCCGGCCTCAGCCCAGGACACCACACCACAGCCGCAGCCAACCGTTCGAGACGTGCAGGTGCGGGGCGCGAAGGAGCTGTCCGAACCGGCGGTACTGCGCGCCGGACGCCTCGTCGTCGGCGAGCCGCTGCCCGACACGAGCGAAGCCATCCGCGAACGAATCGAGCATCGGTACCACGAGGAGGGATATTCGTTCGCGCGGGCTACCGTGATGTTCGACGTCGACACGCGCGTGCTGACGCTGACCATCGACGAAGGCGTCATCGACGCAATCGAGTTCGAAGGCGTCGATCCGAAGCTGGCGCGGACGTTCGCCGACGAGTTCGCGCTGCGCGCCGGCGATGTCTTCAATCGCGCGCGCGCCCTTCATGCGCTCGATGCGCTGCTGCGGCCGACGCGCGGCGCGATCCGCCGAAGCCGCCGGACCTTCGACGTCCTCGATCGCAACGGTCAGCACGTGCTCATCGTCGACTTGCGGGAGCCCGCGGGCCGATTCAGGCTCGTTCCCGATCTCGGCGACAGGGAGGACTGGTTCTCCTCGGTTGACGGGTTCGTCCCGTCGCTCGGGTTCGGCGCGGCGGTGTTCAATCACGAGACGTTCAATCACGCGTTCGTGGCGGGGCATATCTCGATCCGGAGCGCAACCAGCCGCGCCGGCTATGCGCTCGGCTTCGAGCGCCCGCTGTTCGGCCGGACCAAGCTGTTCCTCGGCGGCGAGCTGCACGACCTCACCGCGAGCGACGATCAGTGGCAGGTTTCTTCCGCCGAGGCGAGCCTTGCCGCGTTCGGACCGCGCCGCAGCTACCGCGATTACTACCGGCGCCGCGGCGTGCAGATTGGCGGGGCGCTGCGCGTGCACCCGCAGGTCGAGCTGTTGTTCGCCTGGCGCGGCGAGCGTCACGAGCCGCTCCAGGCGGAGACCGACTTCAGTTTGTGGAACGACGACGAACTGTTCAGGCCGAACAGAGCTGCTGCCGACGGGCGGCTGAACGCCGTCATCATCGGCGCGTCGGTCGACGGAGACGGATTCGATCGCGAATCGCTCGAGGCAACGTATCGGCGGCACCAGCTCGAAACGCCATTCGGCGAGCGCCTCCGCGGACCCGATAACGACCACGACCTGACGCCGCGCTGGCGCATCGACTGGACCTCGGAAATTTCCGCGTCCGACGCGCTCCAGAGCGATTTCGATTTCAGCCGCCACATCATCTCGGGTCGCACGCGCGTCGCGCTCAGCCGGCATCAGGAATTTGCCGCGCGCGCAATCGGCGGCTGGTCGGATGGCGTCATGCCGCCGCAGCGGCAGTTTGCCATCGGCGGAATCGGATCCGTTCACGGGTACGGATTCAAAGAGCAGGTCGGCGATTCGCTTGCGCTGTTGAACCTCGAGTACTCGCTCGGATGGCGAGGCGGCCTGCACGGCATCGGCTTCTTCGATCTGGGCCACACGACGATCCGCCAGAATCAAACGCTGGCAGTTCAAGGTGCCGGCCGGCCGTGGCTGAAAGGCGTGGGGTTCGGCGTCGGCATCGGCGACGTTCGCATCGATTTCGGCTCCAGGCTCGACGCCGTACCGAGCTCCCTTCAGGTCCTCCTTCGATTCGGTCGAACGTTCTGATGCGTCTCCGATCGCTTGCCGCGGTCGTCGCCATTGTTCTGGTAATCGGACCACCGATTCACGCCGGCGCACCGCTCGACGTCAACGTGAAGGAGGTCCGCGCGCCGGCCTCGGCGGTGCGCACGACGATCGAGGTGAGAGATCTCGTTCCGGATCGGTTTCGGAAGGTGATCGACGGCGGCGGTCTGCTTCACCTGCGCGTGCAGGCGGAGCTGTGGGAAAGCCGCCCGGTCTGGGATCGCCTCGTATATCCGGCGATCATCAAGATGTTCCGCGTCGGACGCCGGCCGCCAAGCCGCGAAATCACGGTCGACGACGCGTCCGGATCCACGGCGTCATATCCCGCTGTCCCCAATCCGCTCGAGGTCATCCTCGACCTCGGCGCACGCGACCGCGTCGCGAGCGCGCAACGGTATTACGTGCACGTCATCGCGACCATCGGAACGCTCGCTGAGCGCGACGTGGACGACGTCGGCGACGCGGTGTTCGGGCGTGAGTCGGAGACGAATGCGCTCGGATCGTTCGGACGGCTCGTATTTCGAACGGCGCTGAGGGTCAGCGAGTATCTCCAGAGCATTTCCGCAGAGGCGAGGACTTCGAAGCTCGCGGGCGCGTCGATCCTCACGCCGTAGGATCGGCTGAAGTCTATTCGTCTCTGAGCGCGATGAGCGCGTCGACGCGGCTCGCGCGAAGCGCCGGCAGCAGGCTGGCTGCAGCCGCCACGACCACGAGCAGCGACGACACCGCCGCGAACGTCAGCATGTCCGTCGGGCTGGTGGCGAACAACAGCGAATTGATCAGGCGCGTCGTCGCGATCGCCAGCACGAGACCCACCACCACACCAATCGCCGTCAGCCGCAATCCTTGACCGAGCACGTCGGCGACGAGATCGCCCGGACGGGCGCCGAGCGCGATGCGGACGCCGATCTCGCGTCGCCGTTGTGCGACGATGAACGCCAACACGCCGTACAGCCCGATGGCCGACAATGTCACGGCGATCGCGCCAAACGCGGTGAGCAGCGTCACGCCGAACCGCCGCCGCGACACCGAGCTCGACAGCTCATCGTCCATCGTCCGGACGGCGCCGATTGGGAGCTCCTTGTCGACCCGCCAGATCGCCAGGCGCACGCTCGCCTGAACGCTCCGATCGGTGGAGGTGCTCGAATCGATCGAGCGCGAGGCGTCAGCCGAGCGCGTCCGCACGACGAACGTCATGAACGGAAACGCGTCCTGCCGGTACGGCACGTACACCGTCGGCTCCACAGGCGCCTCGAGCGACGCGGCATGCACGTCGCCGACGATCCCGACAATCGTGATCGGTGGCTGATCGATGAAAAACTGCTTGCCAATCGGATCCTGATTCGTCCAGAAGCGCTGGGCGAGCGATGCGCTGATGACCGCCACCAGCGGGCGGTCCTCGCGGTCGGCGTCGGTGAACACACGGCCGCGGATGAGCGGAATGCCCATCGCGCGGAAATAGCTCGGCGTCGCCGTGCGGTAGTTGGCGTCCGTCGGTTCGTTCGACGGCACGCCGGGAATGTTCAATCCTCGGCGGCTGTTCCCCGGCAGCAGCGGCAGGCGGCTGGTCGCGCCCGCGATCTCGACGCCGGGCAGCATTCCTAGCGCGTCGAGCGTGCGCTCGTAGAAGTCAGCGCGATTTCGCGGCGTCGGATAGCGCGCCGCCGGCGGGTTCAGCGTGACCGTGACGACGTGGTCCGGATCGAATCCAACCGGCACGTCCTGCAGGCGGATGAAGCTGCGAATCGTCAGACCGGCGGCAATCAGCAGCACGAGCGAGATGGCGATTTCCGACGCGACGAGCCCGGCGCGCAGGCGGCGCTGACCGGACGCGCTCCCGCCGCGCGCCGATTGCTTGAGATCGTCGTGGACGTCGACGCGGCTCAATTGACGCGCAGGTGCGAGCCCGAAGAGCACGCCGGCGGCCATCGAGACCACGAGCGCGAACAGCAGCACGGGAACATCGATGCGGATGTCGCCGGCGATCGTCAGGCTGCTCGGGCTGAGCGCGACGAGCAGGCCGACGAGCCACATGGCGAGCAGCACGCCGAACGCGCCGCCGAGCGAGGCGAGCAGCACGCTCTCGGTCAGCAACTGCACCAGAATCCGTCCGCGCGTCGCGCCAAGCGCCATGCGCAGCGCGATCTCCTGATGGCGCGCGCTCGCGCGCGCGACGAGCAGACCCGACACGTTTGCGGTCGCGATCATTAGTACGAGACCGACGGCGGCGAACAGGAGCATGACCATCGGCCGCACGTCGGCAACGAGATCGGATCGCAGCGAGACGAGATTGACGCCGGCGTTCTGATTGTCGTTCGGAAAGTCGCGCTCGAGTCCGAGCGCCACCGCGTCCATGTCCGCTTGCGCGGCTGCCATCGAGACGCCAGGTTTGAGCCGACCGACGACGAAGAAATAACTGTGCGTCCGCTCGGTCGACGGATCCTGCGCCGGTCCGAGCAGCGGATCGTCCGGCACGCGCCAGTGCGGCGGAACCCACACCTCGGCGCGTTCGGGGTAGGCGACCTCTGGCGGCATGACGCCGATGATCGTCGTTGCTTCGCCGTTGAAATGAACGGTGCGTCCGATCACGTCGGAACGGCCGGCGAATCGCATGCGCCACGATCCGTCACTCAGGACGGCGACGCGCGGCGCGCCCGGACGCTCGTCGGCCTCGCCGAACGATCGGCCAATCGCCGGAGCGACTTCGAGCACGTCGAAGAAATTGACGTTCACCATCGCGCCGTCGAGGCGTTCGGGGTGATCGCCGTCGGACAGGATGAGCGAGATGCCTTCGAAGCCGGCCATGCCGGCAAAAGCGCGGTTCCGCACGCGCCAGTCGAGGAAGTTCGCCGGGGACCCGGTGCCAAGCACCTGCTTCGTCTGCCGATCGGTTTGGGTCACGAGCAGGAGCTCTTCAGCGCGGGGAAACGGAAGCGGCCGCAGCAGGACCGCGTTCACGATGCTGAAAATCGCGGTGTTCGCGCCGACGCCGATCGCCACGGTCAGCGTGGCGATGACGGTGAAGCCCGGCGACTGCCGCAGCGTCCGAACGGCGTACCGCAGGTCCTGAGCGAGCATGGATGAAATCCTTCAAGTACGAAGTCTGAAGTACGAAGGCAACGCTGGACATCGGTACTTCGTACTTCACACTTCGTACTTCAAACGTCGTACTTCGCGAGCAGCATCGAACTGAAGCGTGCCTGCGACAGACTTCGGCCGAGCCACTGATCCATCGTGAGCACGTCCGAGACCGGTTGATCCCGATCGAGCCTCTGGATCTCGCGCGCGACCGCCGACGCGTACGACTGGGGATCCGAACTGGTGCGGACCGCGAACGTCATCGCGTTGCAGGCGAGCTGCGGGTGCGGCCAGTAGGTCAGCGCCCGCGTCGGCGTGCTGAGATCGACGAGCTTGGTGTCGCCGACGATGCCGATGATCGAGATCGCCGTGTTCGCGCCGATGCCGATCGCGAGCGCGAGGACGGCGACGATCGTGAAGCCGGGCGTGCGAAGGCACAGACGCAGCGCGAAGCGGATGTCCTGCAGAAGAGAGTCCACGTGCTTCAGCTTCCTGCGGTGTCCTGGAGTGCCGACCAGCACGTGTGGAAATGATACAGCCCGAATTTGACGTCGATATCGATCGCGAGCCGAACGAGGATTGGACGGATCGTGATCGAGAACGGTCCGTCGGCCGGCGCGGTCAACCCGACCGACACGAGCGCCGTGCACACGATGAACGTGGCGGCGAGGAGTCGGGATGCACGTTTACGGAGCGGCACACGGTGCGATGAGCCAACTCTGTGCCAGATGTGGAACCGGTCCGCGCGTCAAATTGTGAGGGAAAGGCGGCCGATCGCCGAGCGCCGGCCGCCTGGGTGTTCGCTTGTGGGACGAGTCCGTTCGCGACAGAACAGCCGCGGCCGCCGTCGCGCAGCCGCCTAACCGATGTCGCGAAGTCCCGGACGGACCTGGATGCTGACGCCCGCCGACGCCACCGGCTTTTCGCGCCGCTTCAACTTGAACATCACGCGATACGAGCCGGCGCGGAAGATGTGTTCGACCGTGAACCGCCGCTTGATCTCGCTCTTGCCCGGTTCGTACGGCGCGCAGTCGGTCGTCGATTCCGATTGCGTTCCGTCGCCCCAGTCCCATTCGACGGTCGGACAGTAGAATTCCTCGGCGTCGTTCGGTCCACCGACGAGCTCCGCGGTGAGCACGACGCGCGATGGCGCCATGCTGATTACTGGTTGCGCTTTGAGCCGAAGCTGCGGGCGGCTCGCGTCCTGATCCTTACCACCCTTTGCGTCTTTGTCGGCTTTTTGCGCGGACGCGGTGACGAGCAGCGCCGACGTCGCGAGACACACCGCACAGGACCATGCGAAACGCCGCAGGTGCTTCATCACCATTCACCCTCAAAACTTGGCAGGACTGCACGAATTGTACTGGCCGCTCTGGAGGAGCACAAGCGCATCAGCCATAATATTTGGATGCTTTCAGTCTCTTCATCGGCCGCGATGGCCTGCACCTTTGGTCCGCCCGGCGCAGCAGAAGTCGACCTCATCCTCATTCCCTGGTACGAGGACGACGGACCGGCCGCAGTGCCCGCGCTCGACGCCGCGACCGGCGGCGAGATCGCGCGCGCCCTCAACACGCGGGAATTTCAGGCGAAGCCCTACGAGCTGTTCATCGCCGCAATCGCCGACAGGAGCTGGCGGACACGTCGCGTGGCGCTCATCGGCGGGGGGCGGCGCCTCGAATCGGGCAGCGAGATCGTTCGGAAGCTGGCGACGGCGGGCGGTCTTGCGGGGCGTCAGCGCCGTCTCGGGCGCGTCGGCTTCATGGTGCGCGGACAGGGCGAGGTGGCCGATTTGACGCAGGCGGCAGCCGAAGGGTTGACGCTCGCGGAGTTCCACGCCGGCAGCTACAAAACGACCGATCCGGCGCCGGCTCCGCCTCCGGGATGGACGATCGTCGTGGACGGCGACACCGAGAAGAGCAAGGGCGGCGAGAAGATCAGGGAGGCCGCGGCGCGCGGCCGCGTGCTCGGCGAATCGAGCAACCTGGCGCGGGAGCTCGCCAACGAACCGGGAAACACGCTGACGCCGCGCGAATTCGCGATGCGCGCCGCGGCCATCGCGGGCGATGCCGGCGTGAAGGTCGAGATTCTCGACGAGCGGATGATCGCCGAGCTCGGCATGGGCCTGCTGCTCGGCGTCGCGCGCGGCAGCAGCGAGCCGCCGCGGCTCATGGTCTTCCGGTACGACCCGCCGGGCGCGCCGGCGAAGCCGCTGCTCGGACTCGTGGGCAAGGGGATCACCTTCGACACGGGCGGCATCTCGATCAAATCGGCCGAGGGCATGGAGCGGATGAAAGACGACATGGCGGGCGGCGCCGCCGTGGCCTGCTCGATGCGCGCCATGGCGCTCCTGCAAGCGCCGCAGCGTGTCATCGGCGTGGTTCCGACCACCGAGAACATGCCGGGCGGCCGTGCCGTCAAGCCGGGCGACATCCTCCGGAGCGCCGAAGGCAAGACAGTGGAAGTGATCAACACCGACGCGGAAGGACGGCTTGTTCTCGGCGACGGCCTCTGGTACGCGCGGAAGCTCGGCGCGACGCATCTCGTCGACGTCGCGACGCTGACGGGCGCGTGCGTCGTCGCCCTCGGAAAAATCACCAGCGGGCTGTTCGGCGCGCCGCCGTCGTGGGTCGAGCAGGTGCGCCGCGTAGCCGACCGCGCCGGCGATCGCGTGTGGCCGATGCCGTTGTTCGACGAGTACCGCGATCAGCTGAAGAGCGACATCGCCGATTTCATGAACACCGGCGGCCGCGCGGCGGGATCGATTACCGCGGCCATGTTCCTGAAGGAATTCAGTGGCGGGCTGCCGTGGGCGCACATCGACATCGCAGGGACGGCGTGGGCGGACGAGGCGAAGCCGTACCTTCCGAAAGGACCGAGCGGGGTCGGCGTGCGCACGCTCGCGTCGCTCGCGTTCGAAGAGTTCGACGTCTGAACCGCATCGCAGCCCTTCAGGATTGCCATGTTCGAAGATTGAATGATTCAGCAGTCCAACCCGGTCATCGTCAAAATCGTCGAACCGCCGCACGATCCCACGGGCATCTCGGACGTCATCATCGGAGCGATCGGGCTGACGGGGTTCATCGTTCTGCTCGCGTTGCTCGTCGGATTGATGTTTGGCGGAATCCTGTATTGGTTCCGGAGAAGATCCGCCTACGGACCGCCCTGACGGCTCACTGGTGCGCGACGGCCGTCGCGGCCGGCTTCAACGACGTCTGATATTTTCTGATCGCGTTGAAGAGCGCCTCGGCGATGCGCTGACGATAGACGTTGCCCTTCAAGAGCTTGGCTTCCTGCGGATTGGTCACGAACGAGACTTCCGCCAGCACGCTCGGCATCGTCGCGCCGATCAGCACGATGAACGGCGCCTGCTTCACGCCGAGATCCTTCAGCGATTTGTTGCTGCTCCGCAGGCGCGCGATCATGGCGCGCTGAATCTGCGCGGCGAAATCGCGCGACTCGTCGACCTTGTTGTTGAGCGCGATTGCCTTCACGAAGTCGGGCAGCGCGCCCATCGTCAGCGCCGACGCGGCGTTCTCGCGCGCCGCCACCTGCGCGGCGTTCGGATTGTTCGCAAAGTTCAGGAAGTAGGTCTCGATGCCGCGCGCCGCGGAGTGCGGGCTCGCGTTGGCGTGGATGGACAGGAAGAGATCGGCTCCTTCGCGGTTCGCGATCACCGGCCGTTCCTGCAGCGGAATGAATTCGTCGGTCCGCCGGGTCAGGATCACCTCGATGCCCGGCGCCTTCTGCAGCAGCGCTTCGAGACGCAGCGCGACGTCGAGCACGAGCTCCGCTTCGGTGACGCCTTTGCCCATCGCGCCTGGATCGTGGCCGCCGTGACCGGCATCGATCACGATGCGCGAGACGCCAAGTCCGAGCTGCCGCGCCATCGACACCGATCCGGAGAGATTTTTCGGTGGCGCGGTTGGCGGCGTCGTCATCGCCGTCGGCACAGGGCCTGAGATCTTCGCCGCTGCGTCGGCGGCCGACAGCGCTGCCGCGATCATCGCCGTCCGGCGCGGCGGGACGAACGGCAGCGCCCGAAGTCCATCGATCGTGACTCGTCGAGCGGGAACAGGCGGCGAGTCGGCCGCGCGCGTCGGAACGGCCGCGGTCTTCGGCGCCCGCACGCAGTCGATGACGATTCGGAATGGCGAATAGAGCGGATACACGCTGTAGCTGGAGATGCCGGCGGCATCGAGCACGACTCTCGTGAGGCTGTTCGGATGTCGTCCGATGCGCACCTGCCGAACGACGTCGGCGTCGGATTCGAAACGGAGCGTGCGGTCGACGAGACCGGATCCGGCGCGCGTGCCCGCCAGATCGACGAAAACGCGCTCGGGATCGGCGATGTGCTCGTCATGAAATGACGCCTCACCGTCGAGTTCGATCGTCACGCGTACGCTTTCCGGAGTGACGGAGCGCCGGATGTCTTTGATCGTGGCGATCGGCCGCGGCGCGCGAACGTCGTCGACGCGCGCGAGTTGTTCCGCGACATCCTTCACCAGCTTGCTGCTCGGATAGCCGACCGCCAACCGCTTCAGCAACCGGAGGCCCGAATCTCTGTCCTGCGGTTGTCTGAATCTCGCGTAGGCATCAAGCGACAGACACCCGGCCTGCCACAACGCGTTGTCGCTGTAGCCGCTGGCAGGGTAATGAGCCACGAGCGATTCGTACGACGCCACGACGGCGCGGACGTCGGTGAGGATCGTCGCGAGCGCTCCGTCGGCGGTCAACACTGCGCGCACCGCCTGCTCGCGCGCGAGCGTTTCCATGTACATCGTCCGCGCCGGCGCGGCGGCGTACGCGGTCTGCGCGGCCAGCGCGGCGACGACGAGCGTGAGCGTACGGCTATTCATGCGTCACCGCAGCTGCGCGTCGACTTCGTCGAAGTAATGTTTGTCGACGAGCACTTCACGCGGCTTGCCTCCGGCCGCCGGCGAGACGAGTCCCTCCATCTCCATCATGTCGACGAGGCGCGCCGCGCGGCTGAACCCGATACGCAATCGGCGCTGGAGGTACGAGATCGACGCCTGGCCGCCCTGCACGACGATGCGCGCCGCTTCGTCGTAGAGATCGTCCTTCTCGAACTCGGGCGCGCCTTCGGTTGCGGCTTTCTCGTCCTGCGTGATCGATTCGTCGTAGGTCGGCTTGCCCTGCTTGCGCAGGTAGCTCGCCAGGCGCGCGCTCTCCTGTTCCGAAATGTACGGGCCGTGCAGACGGATGAAGCGCGACGAGGCCGGCGGCAGCAGCAGCATGTCGCCGCGGCCGAGCAGCTGCTCCGCGCCGTTGCCGTCGAGAATCGTGCGCGAATCGACCTTCGACGCGACGCGGAACGCGATGCGCGTCGGCAGGTTCGCCTTGATGAGGCCGGTGATGACGTCGACCGACGGCCGCTGCGTCGCGAGGATCAGGTGGATGCCGACGGCGCGCGCCATCTGGGCGAGCCGCGCGATCGACTGTTCCACTTCGTTGCCGGCGACCATCATCAGGTCGCCGAGCTCGTCGATCACGACGACGATGAAGGGGAGGGGTTTGAGCTCCTGATCCGGCCTCGGCTCGCGCTTCTCGGCGATCGCCTGCTGCATGTTGCGGTTGAATTGCTCGATATTGCGCACGCCTTCGGCCGCCAGCAGCCTGTACCGTTCCTCCATCTCGCGGACCGCCCACCGGAGCGCATTGGCCGCCTGCTTCGGATCGACGACGACCGGCGTCAGCAGATGCGGGATGTCGTCGTACATGCCGAGCTCGAGCCTTTTCGGATCGACCATGATCAGCCGTACGTCGTCGGGCGTCGCCCGGTAGAGGATGCTCGTGAGCATGCCGTTGATGCCGACCGATTTGCCGGCGCCGGTCGATCCGGCGATGAGCAGATGCGGCATCGTGGCAAGGTCTGCGACGAACGGCTCGCCGTGAATGGTCTTGCCGAGCGCCAGCGAGATTTTTGATGTCGATCGACGATAGACCTCCGACTCGAGGAGCTCGCGCAACGAGATCTGCTCGCGATCCTGGTTCGGGATCTGGATGCCGACCGTCGACTTGCCGGGAATCCGATCGATCAGCACCGACTCGGCCTGCATGGCCAGGCACAGATCGTCTTCGAGGTTCGTGATCTTCGAGTACTTCACGCCGGCGTTCGGCTTGAACTCGAAAGTCGTGACGACGGGGCCTGGATGGATTTGCACGACCGAGCCTTCGACCGCGAACTCGCGGCACTTCTCTTCGAGCAGCCGCGCGCGCTCCATCAGCTCGCGCTCGTCGAACTTCCGCTGCGTCTTGGGGGCGTCGAGCAGGGCGAGCGGCGGCAGGGTGTAGTCGCCCTTGCGGCGCTCGGCCGGCGCCTTCGCGATCGGCTCGGGGTCCGGCACCGGCAGGGGAGGCATCGCAACCTTCGGCTTGGTGGCGTCCGCCTTCAGGCGGATGTCTGTCGCACGCGACTGGAGACCGGCTGACGCCGGACGCCACGGACGATTCTCGTCATCGTCCTCGTCCTCTTGCCGCTCGTCGCGCTCCGCTCGGTTGACGCCTCGCGCTCCGTCGTCGGACGGGGCGCGCGAGCCTTTGGGCGAGCGATTGGCGCCGGGTGTGTTGATTTCGGGCGTGCCCGCCGAAGCCGTGGCGAACGCGGGAAGCGGCGTTCCTTTCTTCACGTGCTTCGCGATGACGTCGCGGCGCTGTTTCTCGCGGCGCCGCTCCTCGCGCCATTCGCGGAACGACTCGAACGTGCGACTCGCGGTGTTCCTCACCGCGCGCACAATCGCGCCGAAGAAGCGGCCGAACGAGAACTGCGTCGACATGATGATCGCGAGGAAGAAGAGCGTGAGGATCACGATCACCGAACCGGTGCGATTGAGGTAATCGGACATTTCCTTCGCCAGGAACTCGCCGGCGTAGCCGCCCGCGCGAAACGGTTTGCCCGAGACCTCGACGGTCCCGATGACGAGGCTGAGAAATGCGCTGAGGCATCCGACCAGGAGCGCGGCGCCGGTCGCCTTCGTGGCGGCGGCGTCGAGCGATCGGCACCAGAAGTAATTCCAGCCGACCACGACGAAGACCGCGGGGATCAGGTACGACGCGTATCCGAACAGCTGGAACGACAGCTCCGCGAGGAACGCGCCGACGCGGCCGGCGAAATTGGCCGGCGCCGCGTGCGCTCCGGTGCTGAAGAACCAGACGGGGTCGGCCGGCTCGTAGCTGGCGAGCGAGATGATCCAGATGAGCGCCGCGGCGAACAGCGCGACGCCCACGAACTCGCTGACGCGGCGCGAAACGGTCGATCGACTCACGTCTCAGATCTCCATGATGACGGGCAGCACGAAAGGTCGCCGTCCCGAACGTTTGCGAAAGAAGCGCCGCAGCTCGATGCGCAGCTTTTCCTTGATCAGACCCTGGTCGGTGCGCTCTTCGACGCTCGCCTGATCGATGACGTCGCTGAGCAAGCGGGCGCCCTCGGCGAGGAGCGCCTCGCTGTCCTCCATGACGAAGCCGCGCGCGATGATGTCGGGAGTTCCTTCGAGCGCGCCGGTCTGTTTGTTGATCGCGACGACCGGCACCACCAGTCCTTCCTCGGCGAGGTGCCGCCGGTCGCGCAGCACCTCATCGCCGACTTCGCCGGTTCGCGTGTCGTCGATCAGCACGCGACCCACGGGCGCCTTTCCGGCGATCCGCGCGCCGTGCTCGTCGAAGTGCAGCACGTCGCCGTCTTCCGCGAGCAGAATCTCCGGCCGCGGATCGCGGCCGGCGAACACGCGGTTCGCCACGCGCGCGTGCTGCGACAGCTGGCGGTACTCGCCGTGGACCGGCACGAAATAGCGCGGGCGCACGAGCGACAGCATCAGCTTCAGCTCCTCCTCGCTCCCGTGTCCCGACACGTGGACGTGCTTGATGCCTTCGTGGATCACGTCGGCGCCGCGGCGCGCCAGGTGGTTGATGACGCGGCCGATCGCCTTTTCGTTGCCCGGGATCGCCCGCGCGGAGATGACGACCGTGTCGTCGTCGCCGATCTTGACGAAACGATGGTCGTGGATCGCAATCCGCGAGAGCGCCGCCTGCGGCTCCCCCTGTGATCCGGTCGCGAGGCAGAGCACGTCCTGCGACGGGTACGTCGGCACGTCGGAATCGCGGATCTGCACGCCGGCCGGGATGCTCAGATAACCGAGCCTCTGCGCGATCTGCGAGTTCTCGATCATGCCGCGCCCGACGAAGGCGACCTTGCGGTCGAACTGCGTCGCGAGATCGACCAGGATCTGCATCCGATAGATGCTCGACGCGAACGCCGCGACGATCAGCTTGCCCGTCGCGCTCGTGAAGATCTCCTCGAAGGCCTCGATCACTTCGCGTTCCGACCCGGTGAAGCCGCGGCGATCGATGTTGGTGCTGTCGGCGAACAGCGCGAGCACTCCTTCGGCGCCGAGCTGCGCGAAGCGGTGGACGTCGAAATGCTCGCCATCGATCGGCGTCTGATCGATCTTGAAATCGCCGGTGTGCACGACGACGCCGGCCGGCGTGCGGATGGCGAGCGCGACGCAGTCGGGCATGCTGTGCGTCACGCGGATGAATTCGATCTCGAACGGCCCGATCGTGACGCGCTGATGCGGCCTGATCGGGACGCACTCGTGGCCGTCGAGCCCGTGCTCCTGCAGCTTCGGCTGCACGAGCGCCAGCGTCAACGGCGTCGCGTAGATCGGTCCGTGCACGAGCGGCACGACGTGCGGCACCGCGCCGATGTGGTCCTCGTGCCCGTGCGTCAGCACGAGCGCGGCGACGCGCCGGTTCTGCTGCAGGTACGTCATGTCCGGGATGATGCGATCCACGCCGAGCAGCTCGGGATCGGGGAACATGACGCCGGCGTCGACGACAATCGTCGTCTCGTCCCACGTGAGCGCGAGCATGTTCATGCCGAACTCGCCGAGTCCGCCGAGCGGAACGACTTCGAGCATTCGAGACGGAAGTACGTACCTTCGCCGGCGACACTCCAGGCGGAGTCGAAACCGCGCGAAGGGAACCGCCGCAGCGGTTCAATCAGGCTGCTGGGTGCGCCTGAGTTGACGAGGCGGGATAGCGACTAAATATAACACAGCTCAGGCGTTATTTGGACAGCGCGTCGGCGAGCCGCGCGAACTCGGCGACGGTCAGCGTCTCGGGACGGCGACCGCCGTCAAGGCCGGCGACTGCCAGGATCGCGCGCGCGCCGGCTTGTGTCGGACCCGGATCCGACACCTGTCGGACTCGTGTCGGGATACCACCCAGAGCGAGCAGCGCGTTGGCGAGCGTTTTTCGACGCCGGGTGAAGACCGCATGCACGACTCGCTCGAGGACCAATTCGTCGCGGACCGCGGGGTACGGCGGATGGAAACGCAGACGGACGAGGGCCGAGTGCACCTTCGGCGGCGGCCGGAACGCGCCCGGAGGAAGGATCAGCAGTCGTTCGACGGCCGCGCGATGCTGAATGAGGACGCTGAGCACGGCGTAGTCGCGCGAACCGGGATCCGCCGCCAATCGATCGGCCACCTCGCGCTGCAGCATCACCGTCGCATCGACGATCGGCAGACCCCGTCGCGACAGAGCGACGAGCCTGAACAGAATTGGAGAGGCGACGTTGTAGGGAAGATTTCCTGCGATGCGGATCGGGTTCGGGGTTCGGGGTTCGGGGTTCGCTTCGAGAAAATCGCCTTCGACGATTGTGACGTTGGGCGGCGCGGTCTCGCGCAGGTCGGCGGCGAGATCGCGATCGATTTCGTACGCGACGATCGATTTCGTGAGCGCGGCGAGCGGGCGCGTCAGCGCGCCGCGGCCCGGACCGATCTCGATGAACGTTTCGTCTGGTTTGGGATCGATCGCCCGAACGACCTTCTCGACCCACGCGGGCTCCAGAAAATGCTGGCCGAATCTTTTTCTTATTGCGCGGCGCCCCACCCCCACGCGCTCTCGCTCGCGCATGCGCGCTCGCGCGGGCCGGAGGCGCGTGCGCTCGGCGTATCTGCTCACAGCGCGTCTCCGTCTTCGTCGTCTTCACCGCGCCAGTACTTTTCCTCGATTTCTTCGATCTGTTCTTCGCTCATTCCGAAGTAATGGCCGATCTCATGGATGAGCGTCTCGGCGATCGCGACGACGAGATCGTCGTCGTCGTCCGACTCCCGTTCGTGCGGGCCCTGGAAGATCAGCACGCGGTCCGGCAGCGCGTTGCCGTAACCCCAGTGGCGTTCGGTGAGCGGCGTCCCTTGATAGAGCCCGAGCAGCGTGTCGGGCGGCTCGATTTCCATTTCGTCGAGCAATTCGGCCGACGGCTCGTCCTCGACGACGATCGCGATGTTCTTCATCGCATTGCGGAACCGCCGCGGGATCGACCGAAGCGCTTCAGCGACGTGTTGCTCGAACTCTTTTCTTGTCACGCGGTCTCTTCGGAGCCTTGTGGTCGCGCGCCCGCGCGATGACCAGCCGGAAATAGTCGCAGTCATCACGGACGGCGCATTGATCGCAGAGCGGTTTCGGCCGGCAGATTCGGCGGCCGTGAAGGATGAGGGTATCCGACGTTCGAGTCCAGCGCGCCTTCGGCATGGCGTCGCACAGCTGCTGCTCCACGACCCGAGGATCGTCGGACTCCGCGACGCCGATACGGTTCGACACGCGAAGCACGTGGCGGTCGACAGGAAGCCCGGGGACACCAAGCGCGTGCCCGAGGACGACGTTGGCCGTCTTCCGTCCGACGCCCGGCAGCTCGACGAGCGCGTCGATATCGGACGGCACGTCGCCACGGTGATTGGTGACGAGCGCCTGCGCCATGCCAAGGAGCGATTTGGCTTTCGCTCGGAAAAAGCCGGTCGAGAGAATCTGCGGCTCGAGCTCCGCCGGTGTCGCCTTCGCCAGCGCGCGCGCGTCGGGGTAGCGTTTGAAGAGCGCCGGCGTCACCATGTTGACGCGCGCGTCGGTCGACTGCGCCGACAGAATGGTCGCGACGAGCAGCTCGAATGGGGTCGTGTAGTGCAGCTCGGTATCGGCGCCGGGATACTGCCTTTCGAGCTTGTCGAGGATGCGGCGCGTTTCGCGTGGCGGTTTCACGCTTTAATGAATCGGTCCGGTGCCCTTGTTCCAGCCGACGTTCGAGTACGACTCCGAGAATACGCGCCAGTGTTCCTGCAGCGCGGCAATGAGGTTCGGAACGAACTGGACGGGCACGACGATCTTCGTTCGCACCGGCGCGCGCACGACGTGCTCGGACTCGGCTTCCTTGATCTCCTTCTCCGACAGCGGCATCACCTCGCAGAAGGTGAGCGTGAAGTCGAATGGAGTGTGCGCGATCGAGCAGAAGTTCGAGTACGTGCGCGGGCTCGACGCCGAATCGTCGGGGATGATCGTGAAGTTGATCTGCTTGGGCTGCTGCGGTTGATCAGACATGCCCAAGTGTAATCCGAGCGTTCAGTACTTCCGCATCACCCCGACGACGACGCCTTGAATCTGCACCTGGTCCGGTTCCGCGAAAATCGGCTGCATCGCCGCATTGGCGGGCTGGAGGCGGATCTTTCCACTCGGATCGCGGTAGAACTTCTTCAGGGTGACGTCGGACCCGCGCAGCAGCGCGATGACCATCTCGCCGTTGTCCGCCGTCTTGCGGTCTTCGACGACGACGAAGTCGCCGTCGCGAATCTGCTCGTCGATCATCGAGTCGCCGCGCACCCGCAGGACGTACGTGTCGCGCGTGCCGACGAGATCTTCCGGAACGGCGATCGTCTCGTTCGACGCGACCGCTTCGATTGGAAGGCCGGCGGCAACGTACCCGAGCAGTGGCAGCTCCACCGCGCGGCCGCCGCTACGGGTCGGAACCATCTCCACGGAGCGGCTTCGGTTCCACGCGCGCTTGATGAAGCCCTTCTCCTGGAGATTGGTCAGGTGCTTGTGCACGGTGGCGAGCGAAGAGAGGCCGAAGCGCCGGCCGATTTCTTCCAGGCTCGGCGCATAGCCATGCTGGCTGATGAACTCGTTCAAATAGTCGAGGATTTCACGTTGTCGCTTCGTGAGAGGAAGCATCAACACCTCTTTCTATATCAACACTATACGCAAAAGGAAAGCGAAGGTCAATACTGCCGAGGTGCGACGTTTGACGTTCGAGCCTTCAGCGGGTCTAACCAAAGTGACGCTGGCTGATCTGGACGAGCGGTCGCTCATCGACGCCTGCATCGCCGACGTACCCGGCGCGTTCGATCTCGTCGTGGAGCGCCATCGCCGGCCCGTGTACCAGTTGTGTTACCGCTTCGTCGGCAACCACGAAGATGCGAGCGACCTGTTGCAGGATGTCTTTCTGCGGGCGTACCGCGGCCTCCGGAATTTTCGCGGACAGTCGTCGCTCTCGACCTGGCTGTACCGCATCGGCGTGAACGTCTGTTTGAACAGGGTGACAGCGAAGCGCGCCGAGACCGAACCGATCGAGGAGCTGCACTTCGTGGATCTTCGCACCGAGTCGCCGTCCGAGCTCCTGCTGAAACAGGAGCGGGACGCCCGCGTCCGCGCGGCCATCGCACGGCTGCCGCCCAAGCAACGGGCGACGCTCATCCTGCGTACGTATCACGAGTTGTCGCACCAGGAAATCGCCGACGTGCTCGGCAGCTCGGTCGGCGCCGTGAAGGCTAATTTCTTTCACGCGCTCGGCAATCTGAGGAAGTTGCTCGTCGAAGGCGGATAGCGATGCATCTGTCGCCTGAAGAATTCATCGACGTCATCGACGGCACGCGCAGCGAGCCGTCGCTGGCTCACCTGCAATCGTGCTCTGCGTGCCGCGATCGGATCGCCGATCTGCGCGCGACGCTGACGGCGGCAGCCGACGCCTCTATCGCTGCGCCGTCGCCGCTGTTCTGGGATCAGTTCTCTCAGCGCCTGCACGACGCAGTCGCGATGGAGCCGGTTCGCGGCGGATCGCGCTCGTGGTTCGGCCGCGTCGGCATGCCGCTCGCCGCCGGCGCCGCGGTCGCGGCGCTGATCCTGGCCGTGTCCACGGTGCGGTTGATCGCGCCGCATCCGAACCTCTCGCCGCCGCAGCTTGCGTTCGTCGCCGCGCCGCCGCAGCCGCAGGAGGCGGGCGATCCGTCGCTCGAGCTGATGGCCGATCTCGCGGGCGGGATGGTGGACTGGAACGCTCTCGAAGAGGTCGAGTTCACGGCGCGCGGCACCGCCGACCATGCGGTGACACACTTGACCGAAGCCGAGCTCCTCGAACTGCGGCGCCTTCTGCAGGAAGAGCTGGCGGACAAGGTGAGCTGACGTGATAATGAAAGAGATGCGCTTCATCATATTTGTCGTTGTCCTCGGAATTGCTGGCGTCTCGCTCCACGCCCAGGAGCGCGGAGGCCGGCAGGGACGCCAGAACCGGCAGGCGCCCGCTGCGGAGGGCGTTTCGCCCGCCGAGGTCCAGCGGATGTTCGACTCCTACGCGCTGATGCAGGCGCAGGAGCAGTTGAAGATCAACGATGCGGTGTTCCCGAAGTTTCTGTCGCGATTCAAGGCGCTGCAGGACGTTCGTCGCAAGGCGCTGCAGGAACGGACCCGGCTGGTCGTCGAACTGCGGCAAATGGTCAACCAGCCGCAGCCCGACGATGCGAAGCTCAAGGAGCGCCTGAAGGCGGTGCACGATCTCGAGACGCGCGCGCAGGGCGACGTGAAAAAAGCGTACGAGGCGATCGACGAAGTACTCGACGTCCGCCAGCAGGCCAAGTTCCGCGTGTTCGAAGAAAACATGGAACGCCGCAAGCTCGATCTGGTTATGAGGGCGCGGGCAAGCCGAAACCAGGCAAACCGGAAACAGCAGCAGTAATGGGTTCTTTGCGATCTCTGCGTTTCGTTCTGTCTGTGACCGTTGTTATCACGGCATCAGCGACGGTATTCGGAGACGTGCGCGCGACGAGGCGCGACGCGGACGTTTTGCGTCAGAAGGTGGCGACGATCAACGCGCACGCCGCGAGCGCGACGAAACAGGCACGACGGACGACTGTCACCGAAAACGAGGTGAACGCGTACCTGGTGTACGACGCCCGTGAGCAACTGCCCGCCGGCGTCGTCGAACCGTCGGTCACGATTCTCGGGACCGGGCGTGTGTCGGGGCGAGCGGTCGTCGACCTCGACGCCGTCAGAAAGGCGAAGAACGCGACGAGCCTCTTCGATCCGATGAGTTATCTGACCGGCCGTCTGCCAGTCACAGCGACCGGCGTCCTGAAGACGAACAGCGGCGTCGGCCAGTTCATGCTGGAATCGGCCGCCGTCGCCGGCGTGCCGGTGCCGAAGCTGGTGCTGCAGGAAATCGTCAGCTACTACTCGCGGACGCCGGACAAACCTTCCGGGATCGGGCTCGACGATCCGTTTGCACTCCCCGCGCGGATCCGCGAGATCCAGGTCGAGCGAGGTCAAGCCATAATCGTTCAATGAAGCAGGAGGGGGCGGCAGAAGCCCCGTTCCTCGCGACGCCGCTGCAGTATTTGAAGGGCGTCGGACCGCGCCGCGCGGCCGATTTCGAGCGCGCCGGCCTCAAGACGGTCGAAGATCTCCTGTATCGCTTTCCCATCCGATACGAAGATCGCAGCCGCCTGCAGACGATCGCGTCGCTCAAACCCGGTCAGCCGGCGTCGATCAGCGGACGGATTCTGGCCTGCGGCCTTCGATCGACGCGGCGCCCCGGCTTCAAAATCTTCGAAGCGTCGATCGACGACGGCAGCAGGTCGATTCGCGCGGTGTGGCTGAATCAGCCGTTCCTTCGCGACATCCTCGCGCGCGGTCAGCATCTGGTTCTCTACGGGGCCGTCGAGTTGTACGGCGGCGGTGGCCTGCAGCTGCTCAATCCACAGTACGAAATCCTCGACGATGAGGACGCCGAGACGATTCACACCGGCCGCATCGTGCCGGTCTACGAGAAGACCGGCGCGGTCACGCCCAAGATGCAGCGCCGGCTCGTGTTCGACGCGCTGCAGCGGCTCCCGCCGGATCTGGCGGAACAGCTGCCCGAAGATCTCCGCCTGCGGCTGCGCCTGCCGACGCGCGTCGCCGCGCTGCACGCGATGCACTTTCCGCCGGCCGACGCGCGGCTCGATGCATTGAACCGGTTCGCGACGCCGGCGCAGCAGCGCCTGATCTTCGAGGAAGCATTCCTATTTCAGATGGGCCTGCTCGCGCGCCGCCGCTCGGCCGCGGCCGAGCGGAAGCCGATCGACATTCGCGTCGACGATCGCGTCCGCGAATCGGCGCGGCGCGTGCTGCCGTTCAAGCTGACGAACGGGCAGAAGCAGGCGCTGAAGGAAATCGTCGACGACATGCGGAGTCCCCATCCGATGAACCGCCTGCTGCAGGGGGACGTCGGCGCCGGCAAGACGATCGTCGCGCTGCTCGCGGCGCTCGTGGCGATGGAGAACGGACTGCAGGTCGCCTTCATGGCGCCCACCGAGATCCTCGCCGAGCAGCATTTTCTTAACATCTCCCGCCTGCTGCAGGCGTCGCACTTCCGCGTGGCGCTGCTCACCGGATCGACGGCCGCCTCCGCGCGTCGCCAGCAGCTCGCCGAAATCGAGGCGGGCACGATCGACCTGGTCGTCGGCACGCACGCGCTCGTGCAAGGCGACGTTCGCTTCAAGCAGCTCGGACTGGCCGTCATCGACGAGCAGCATCGGTTCGGCGTACTGCAGCGCGCGACGCTCAGGACGAAGGCGCTGCATCCGGATGTGCTCGTGATGACGGCGACGCCCATCCCGCGCACGCTCGCGCTGACGGTGTACGGCGATCTCGACGTGTCGATGATCCGTGAGCTGCCGGCCGGACGCGTGCCGATTCGCACGGTGGCGAAGCCGGAGTCGCGCCGCGACGAGATTCACGAGTTCGTCCGCGGACAGCTCGACGGAGGACGCCAGGTGTACGTCGTGTACCCGCTCGTCGAGGAATCGGCGAAGGTGGACGTGAAAGCGGCAACGGAGATGGCCGACACGCTCGGCAGCGACGTCTTCCCGCAATATCGCGTCGGCCTGTTGCACGGCCGGATGAAAGCGGACGGCAGAGATCGCGTGATGAAGGCGTTCGCCGCTGGCGACGTCGACATCCTCGTCTCGACGACGGTCGTCGAAGTAGGCATCGACGTGCAGAACGCGAGCGTGATGCTCGTCGAGCACGCCGAGCGCTTCGGTCTGTCGCAGCTGCACCAGCTCCGCGGCCGCGTCGGCCGCGATCGGCACCAGTCGTACTGCTTCCTTGTATATCAGTCTCCGCTTTCCGACGAGGCGCGCGAGCGGCTGAAGGCGATGACCGAGACGACGGACGGATTCGAGATTGCCGAGCGTGATCTCACGCTGCGCGGGCCCGGCGATTTCTTCGGCACGCGTCAGGCGGGCCTGCCGACGTTCCGTCTTGTCGATCTGGTCCGCGACCGCGAGTTGCTCGCGACCGCGCATCGGGAGGCGGAGCAGTGGATCGCCAAATCGACGCCTTCGGGGCCGGCGCTCGAAAAGCTTCTCACTTCCTGGGAGGAACGCTTCAAGTTGATACAAGTTGGATGAACGTACAGCCTTGAGCCGTTGCGAGGCGCGAATGCGCCGAGCAACCGCGCCGGGGGTAGGGCTCCGGCGCGAGAAAAAGAAGATGCGGAACATGCGCGTCATTGCCGGCACGTTTAAAGGTCGCCGTCTGAAAGCACCTTCATGGGAGGGACTCCGCCCGACCTCCGACACGCTGCGCGAAACGCTCTTCAACATCCTCGCGCCGCGGATCGACGGCGCGCGCGTGCTGGACGGCTACGCGGGCACCGGCGCGATTGGCATCGAGGCGTTGAGCCGTGGCGCGTCGCACGTCGCGTTCGTCGAGCGCGATCGCCGCGCGCAGGCGCTGATTGCGGAAAACCTCGCCGCCTGCGGCGTGACGAACGGCTATGCTATCATCCGCGCCAGCTTCGATCGCGCGGTGGCGGATCTTCCGCCGGCGTCATTCGATCTCGTCCTGCTGGACCCGCCGTACGACCATGCGCCAGAGGCCGCCATCGAGCGCGCATCGCGCGTGCTGGCGGCCAACGGCGTGCTGATTCTCGAGCACGCGCGCCGGCAGGCGGCGCCGGTGTCGAGCGGCGCGCTCACGCGCACACGCGACGTCGTCTCAGGCGATTCCGCGCTGGCGTTTTATTCATGTCCACCTTAGCCGTCTACCCTGGCTCGTTCGATCCGCTCACGAACGGCCATGTCGACATCATCCTGCGCGGCGCGCGGCTGTTCGATCGCATCGTCGTCGCGATCCTCGTCAACGCCGAGAAGGCGCCGCTGTTCTCGATCCAGGAGCGCGTCGAGATCGCGCGCGAGGTGTTCAAGGATCAGAGGAACGTCGAGGTCGACACCTTCGGCGGGCTGCTCGTCGACTACGTCGAGGCGCGCAAGGCGCAGGTCATCGTCCGCGGGCTGCGCGCGGTCTCCGACTTCGAGTTCGAGTTCCAGATGGCGCTGATGAACCGGCGCCTCAACTCGAAGATCGAAACGGTGTTCATGATGCCGGCGGAGCAATACACCTACATCAGCTCGCGCTTGATCAAGGAAGTGTTCGCGCTCGGCGGCGGCGTCCACGGGCTCGTCCCCGATCTCGTGGAGCAGCGTCTGCGCCAGAAAGTTTGAGAGTCGCATCCGGCGAGAGCCGGACGAGGGAGAACCATGAAGCTTGCTGACCGCACGTCGCGCATCGCCAGCTCGCCGACGATGAAGGTGACGGCCACCGTCGATCGGCTGCGGCGCGAAGGGATCGAAGTGATCGACTTCGGCGCCGGCGAGCCCGATTTCCCCACGCCCGGCGCGGTGAAGGCGGCCGCGCACGAGGCGCTCGATCACGATTTCACCCGCTACACGCCGGTTGCGGGCATCGCCGACCTGAAGCGCGCGATTTGCGAGCGGTATCGCCAGGACTACGGCGTCGAGTACAAGGAGTCCGAGGTCATCGTCACGGCCGGCGGCAAGCAGGCGCTGTACAACGCGGCACTGTCGCTCTTCGGTCCGGGAGACGAGGTGATCACGCACGCGCCGTACTGGCCGACGCTGACCGAACAGATCAAGCTCGCGGAAGCGACGCCGGTCCTCGCGCGCACGTACGCCGAAGAAGGGTTCGCCATCACGGCGAAGACGATTCTCGATGCCGTGACGCCACGGACGCGCGGCATCATCGTCAACTCGCCGTGCAATCCGACCGGCGCGCTGATCGCCGAGCCGGAGCTGCGGACGATCGCCGAGGCCGCCGCGCGCAAGGACATCTGGATCGTGCTCGACCTCTGCTACGAGAAACTGATCTACGACCCGGTGCCGCACAATCTGCCCGGCGTGGTCGCGACCACGTGCCGCGATCGCGCCGTCCTCTGCGGGTCTTCGTCGAAGGCGTACGCGATGACGGGCTGGCGCTGCGGCTGGGCTCTCGCGCCGTCGCAGGTCATCGCGGCCTCGGGCGCGCTGCAGAGCCACGCGACGTCGAACGTCACCTCGATTACACAGAAAGCGGCGGTGGCGGCGCTCACAGGATCGCAGGCGCCGGTGACGGTGATGCTCGACGAGTACAGAAAGCGCCGCGATCGGCTGTGCGAATGGCTCGCGGCCGATCCGCGGCTGCGCTGCCGAAAGCCGGCCGGCGCGTTCTACATGTTCATCGACATCACCGATGTGCTTTCGACCGGGGGCCTCAGGACGTCGCTAGATTTTGCGGACGCACTCTTGCAAGAGGCTCGCGTGGCGGTGACACCGGGCGAAGCGTTCGATGCGCCCGGCTTCATCCGTATTTCGTACGCAACGTCGATGGACAACCTCAGGGAAGGCAGCCGCAGGATCCTCGACTTCGTGCAGGCGCAGGCGCCGAAGACCGCGTATGCCTAAAGTCGTCGCCGTGATCGGCGCGTCGAGCGACCGGCGCAAATTCGGCAATCGCGCCCTGCGCGCATTCCGCGCGCAGGGCTACACCGTCATTCCCATCAATCCCAACGAACGTGAAGTCGAGGGGATGAAAACCTATCCGTCCGTCCTCGACGTGCCGGGTTCGATCGACATGGCGACTTTTTACGTGCCGCCGGACGTCGGCGAGCGCGTGATCGGCGACGTGGCGAAGAAAGGCGTCGGCGAGGTGTGGTTCAATCCGGGCGCCGAGAGCGACGCGCTCATCGAGCGCGCCCGCGCGCTGGCCATCAGACCGATTGTGGCGTGCAGCATCGTCGCCATCGGTCAAAATCCGTACGATTTTTGATATACTCGGGCGGACAACACACCTCGCGAAACCCGCGGGCGTCCAGCCCGCCATTTACATAACCTCAAACACTCCATCGAAGAACGTTCATGCCAAGCAACACTAAGCGCCATGCTACGGCGCGGACCGCCAACGGCCCCGCCGCGCCCGAGACCACCCCGTCCCCCGCCGACACCGCCAACCCCGAACAACAAACGAAAGCCGCCGCACAGCAAACCCAGCCGCCGCCGCAGGATCAGCAGCCGCAACAGCAGCAGGCGCAACAGCCCCCGCCACCGCCGCAGCAGCAACAGCCGCCACAACAACAGCAACAGCAGCAGCAGCGGCGCGGTCTGAACATCACCGATCTGAAAGACATGAGCATTCAGAAGCTCACGCAGATCGCGAAGGACCTGAACGTCGGCGGTGCGACGGGCATGCGGAAGCAGGAGCTGATCTTCCAAATCCTGAAGGCGCAGACCGAACAAAGCGGGTTCATCTTCTCAGAGGGCGTGCTCGAAGTGCTGCCCGACGGCTTCGGCTTCCTGCGTGCGCCGGACTACAACTATCTGCCCGGCCCCGACGACATCTATGTGTCGCCGTCGCAGATTCGCAAGTTCGATCTGCAGACGGGCGACACGGTGTCGGGTCAGATTCGTCCGCCGAAGGAAGGCGAGCGCTACTTCGCGCTGATCAAGGTCGAAGCGGTCAACTTCGAAGCCCCCGAGCAGGCGCGCGACAAGCTGTTCTTCGAAAACCTCACGCCCCTGTATCCGCAGGAGCGCATCGTCCTCGAGACGAGCGCGGAGAATCTTTCCGCGCGCGTGATGGATTTGTGGACGCCAATCGGCAAGGGGCAGCGCGGTCTCATCGTCGCGCCGCCGCGCACCGGCAAGACGATGCTGCTGCAGAACATCGCGCAGTCGGTCTCGAAAAACCATCCGGAAGTCTATCTGATCGTCCTCCTGATCGACGAGCGCCCGGAGGAAGTGACCGACATGCAGCGTTCGGTGGACGGCGAGGTCATTTCGTCGACGTTCGACGAGCCGGCGCAGCGCCACGTGCAGGTCGCGGAGATGGTGATCGAGAAGGCGAAGCGTCTGGTCGAGCACAAGAAGGACGTGCTGATTCTGCTCGACTCGATCACGCGGCTGGCGCGCGCGTACAACACCGTCATTCCGCCGTCGGGCAAGGTGCTCTCGGGCGGTCTCGACTCGAACGCGCTTCAGAAGCCGAAGCGTTTCTTCGGCGCGGCGAGAAACATCGAGGAAGGCGGCTCGCTGACGATCATGGCGACGGCGCTCATCGACACCGGCTCGCGCATGGACGACGTGATCTTCGAGGAGTTCAAGGGCACCGGCAACATGGAAATCCACCTCGATCGGAAGCTCACCGACAAACGCGTCTTCCCGTCGATCGAGCTGCAGAAGAGCGGCACGCGCAAAGAGGAGCTGCTCATCCCGCGCGACGATCTCAACCGCATCTGGGTGCTGCGCAAAGTGCTCGGGCCGCTGTCGCCGGTGGAGGCGATGGAGCTGCTGCTCGACAAGATGTCGAAGACGAAATCGAACAGCGACTTCCTGTCGTCGATGCAAAAAATGGGTTAAGTGCGCTGACCCACAAGGGAAGCGCGCGAAGCACGCTGCGCGGGAGGGTCTCGATGGCGACGATTAAAGTCCGACAGAATGGTCCGTATCTCGTGGAAGGCGACGATGTGACGCTCGTCGATTGGAACGGGAACGCGTATCAGATACCGAAGCGTCCGTTTGCGCTGTGCCGATGCGGCGGATCGACCACCAAACCGTTCTGCGACGGCACGCATTCCCGCGCCGGCTTCCAGGCGGCCGAGGCGGCCATTCCGGGCAGCGGCGACAAACCGGCGCCGTAGCGCGACGTCGCTCGAGGCGCCGGCTGCCTGTTATCGATCGACCTTGTTCCCCGCTACATAGACCGCGTCGATCTTCCGGATGTTCGAGACGTCGGCCAGCGGATCGGCGTTGAGCACGACGAAGTCGGCCCACTTGTTCGGCTCGAGCGTGCCGACCTGGTCGTCGAGCTTCTGGCAGCGCGCGGCGTCGCGCGTCGACGCGATGAGCGACTGGCGCGGCGTCAGGCCTGCCTTCACCATCATCTCGAGTTCCATCTGCTCGAAATATCCCTGGAAGCGCGCGGGCGGACCCGTGTCGGTCCCCATCGCAATCGGCACGCCCGCATCGGACAGCTTCTTCAGATTCCTGTTCGCGACTTCGAGGCCGGCCTTGTAGCGCTGCGCCTGCTTGCTGTTCTTCATCTGCTCCTGACGCGCCGGCTCTTTCAGCTGCTCGATCGTCTTCGGATCGACGTGCTTCAGGAACAGGGGATCGGAGAACCACGAGGGGGTCGACTCGTATACGAACGTCGACACTTCGCGCATCAGCGTAGGGCAGTAGCAGACGTTGCGTCGCTTCATCATCGCGATGAACGCATCGTCGACGTCCTTGTCCCTGACGCTGTGCGCGATGAAATCGGCGCCGGCGTCGAGCACGCCTTTCGCATCCTCGAGATAGAAGAGGTGAACGGCGACGCGCTTGCCTTTCCGATGCGCCTCGTCGATCACGGCCTTGTAGATGTCGGGCGGCATCTTCGCCGTCGTGCCGAGGTTGTCGTCGACGCGGATCTTGATGATGTCCACGTTCATCGCGACGTTGTCGTCGACGAGCTTCTTTGCCTCGTCGACGCTCTTCGGCGCGAGCACCGGGCCGGCGGCGAACAGGCGCGCGCGATCGAGCGACGGCGTGTTCTGGCTGTCGCGCGCCTTGAAGCCGGCTTCCTGGTCGTCGCCGAGCGAGTACACGGTGGTGACACCGTACGCGGCGTACGTCTTCAGGTCGCGCAGCACGTTCTCGGCCGAATAGTGTCCCTGCTGCAGGCCGACGGTGTTGCCAACGTGGCCGTGCGCGTTCACGAGTCCCGGGATGACCGTCTTCCCGTTCAGCGCGACGCGTTGTGTGTTGGCCGGCACGGTCACCCGCGCCGACGGGCCGATGGCGGCGATTTTCCCGTCGCGGACGACGATTGTCGCGTTGTCGATCGGCGTGGCATCCGTGCCGTCGACGACGCGCGCGTCGGTGAACGCGATCATGCGGCTGGGCGACTGCGCCGAGACGGCCAGCAGCGACAATCCGGCGGCGCCGAGCACGGCAACGGACAGGACGGCAAATCGTGGCTGAATCATGCGCAACAATATAGTGCAATGCGCGGCGAACCGACCGTTCCAGTTGTGCTCGCCGGATCGGCGGCGTTTCTCAACCTTTACGCCACACAACCGCTGTTGCCGCTGCTCGCGCGCACGTTTCATGCCTCCACGTTCCAGGTCGGCCTGACCGTGACCGCGCCGACGGTCGCCGTCGCCCTGTTCGCCCCCTTCGTCGGCCGGCTGGCCGACACAATCGGTCTGCGCCGCGTCATCGTCGGATCGTCGTTTCTGCTCGCCGCGGCGACGGCGTTGTCCGCCACCGCGGGTTCGCTCTGGCAGTTCATAGCCTGGCGGTTCGTGCTCGGCATGGTCACGCCTGGGATTTTCGCGAGCACCGTGGCCTACATCCACGAGATGTGGCCGCCTTCGCGTGCCGGACGCGCGACAGCCGCGTACATGACCGGCACGATCGTCGGCGGCTTCAGCGGGCGCGCATTGGCCGGTCTCATCGCGGCCGATCTCGACTGGCATCTGTCATTCGCCGTGCTCGGCGCAATCGCGTTCGCCGTCGCGACGGCGCTGCTCGTGTCGCTGCCGTCGGATCGTCACGCTCGCCTGAACCGCCGTCGCCAGGCCTCCGGCGGTCAAGAACGCTCGCGCTACGGCGGACGCAGCGCGAGCCGTTCAGACGAGCCGAAAGACAAACAAGGCTTCAGCCGAGCGGCACGCGAACTGTTTCGCAACCGTCAGCTGATCGCGACCTATGCGCTCGGGTTCTGCGTGCTGTTCACGAACGTCGCGATGTTCACGTACGTGACGTTCCATCTTGCCGCGCCGCCGTACAATCTCAGCACCGCGGCGCTCGGCTGGCTTTTCGTCGTGTACCTGCTCGGCGTGATCGTGACGCCGTTCGGCGGACGATGGATCGACAAGCACGGCCATCGCGCAGGACTGGGAGCCGCAATGGCGATTGGCGCCGCCGGTGCGCTGCTGACCCTGCTCGGGCCGCTGCCGGCGATCATCGCGGGCCTTGCGTTCACCTCCACCGGGGTCTTCATCGCGCAGACGACGACCAGCAGCTACATCGGCGCCGTGACGACCGGCGACCGCGGGCTCGCAGTCGGTTTGTACTCGACGTTCTACTACACGGGAGGGAGTGTCGGCGCCGCGGCGCCGGCTGCCGTGTGGAACACCGGCGGCTGGCCGGCGTGCGTCGCGCTGATCGTTGCGGTGCAGTGCGCCGGCGCGTTGATTGCGTTTACGACGTGGTCGGCGCCAACCCTAAGAGCTGGCGAAGCTCGTCGCCTTCCATTACCTCCACTTCCAGGAGGCGGCGCGTAATCGACTCGAGCTTGTCGCGGTGGTCGGACAGGATCTGCCGCGCCTTGACGTGCGCTTCCGTGAGGATGCGCTTGATCTCGGCGTCGATCTTTTCCGCTGTCTCTTCGCCGTAGAGGCCGCGTTCCTGCGGTATCGGGAGGTCGAGGAAGCGCGCGCGCTTGTTGCCGTCGTAGTTGATCGCGCCGAGCGCGTCGCTCATGCCGAACTCGGTCACCATCGCGCGCGCGATATCGGTCGCGCGCTGCAGATCGTTCTGCGCGCCGGTCGAGATCTCGCCGAGCGCGATCTCCTCGGCTGTCCGGCCGCCGAGCAGCACCGCGAGCTGGCTCTCGAGGTCGCGCCGCTGCATCAGGTACCGGTCCTCGAGCGGCAGCTGCATCGTGTAGCCGAGCGCGCCGAAGCCGCGCTGCACGATCGAGATCTTGTGCACCGGATCGAGCCCGGGCAGCACGGTGGCGACGATCGCATGGCCCGATTCGTGGTACGCGACGATCTCGCGCTCCTTCACGCTCATCACGCGCTTCTTCTCGAGGCCGGCAACGAGCCGATCGATTGCCGACTCGAAGTCCTTCATGTCGACCGAGGTCTTGTCGTTGCGCGCCGCGAGCAGCGCGGCTTCGTTGACGAGGTTCGCGAGATCGGCGCCGGCGAAACCGGCCGTGCGCGCCGCCACGATCTTCAGGTCGACGTTCGACGACACCTTCACGCCCTTGACGTGGATGCGAAGGATCTCCTCGCGCCCTTTCACGTCGGGCTTGTCGACCAGCACCTGCCGATCGAACCGGCCCGGGCGGAGCAGCGCGGGGTCGAGCACTTCGGGTCGGTTCGTCGCGCCCATGATGATGACGCCCTTGCGCGAGTCGAAGCCGTCCATCTCCGCGAGCAGCTGGTTCAACGTCTGCTCGCGCTCTTCATGGCTGCCGATCGGACTCTGGACGCGGACTTTTCCCAGCGCGTCGAGCTCGTCGATGAAAACGATGCACGGCGCCTTCGCTTCGGCCTGCTGAAAGAGATCGCGGATGCGGGCGGCACCTACGCCGACGAACATCTCGACGAATTCGGATCCGCTCAGGCTGAAGAACGGCACGTGCGCCTCGCCGGCAACGGCGCGGGCGAGCAGCGTCTTGCCGGTCCCCGGCGGGCCGACGAGCAGCACGCCTTTCGGGATCCGGCCGCCGAGGTTGGTGTACTTCTTCGGGTTCTTGAGGAACTCGACGATCTCCTTCAGTTCTTCTTCCGCTTCGTCGACGCCGGCGACGTCCGAGAACCGAACCTTCACTTCATCGTCGGCGTAAATCTTCGCGCGGCTGCGCGCGAACGACATCACGCCGCCTTCCGCGCCGCTCATCCGCCGGAAGAAGAAGCCCCAGATGCCGATGAAGAAGACGAGCGGAACGATCCAGCCGAGAAGATCGGGCAGCCATCGATTGACCGCCTCGCCCGTGTACTTCACGCCCTTGGCTTCGAGCTCCTCGGCGAGCTTCGGATCCTCGACGCGCGTGGTCTGGAACTGGCGTCCCTTGTTGTCCTGATCCTGTTTGAGCGTGCCGCGGATCACCTGGTCGCCGATCGTCGCCTCGGCGATCTGACCCTGCTTCACCAGCTCCTTGAATTCGCTGTAGGGGATCGTGCGGCCGCTCGGCGTCAGGTAGTACATCTGCGCGAGCCCGAGCAGCAGCAGAAACGCCAGCCCGTACCAGAGCGAAGACGAAGGCCGCGGCGTCAGCGGACGCTGGCCGCGGCGGTCGCCGCCTCGTGGGTTCAACCGGGGAGTGGGCTTCGATGCCATGATCTCTTGGTCAGGTAGGCCAGACTACGCTGTCACGACCTGGCCTTTCTCGAACGCCATCCCATCGGGTCCCGCATCGACGACGACCGTGTCGCCTTCGCGGAAGTCGCCCTCGAGCACGCGCAGCGCGAGCGGATCGAGGATGAGGCGCTGAATCGCGCGCTTCAACGGCCGCGCACCGTACACCGGATCGTAGCCTTCTCGAACGAGCAGCTCTTTCGCCTTGCCGGTGGGCGTCACGCGAATCTTGCGCTCTTCGAGCCGCTTGACGAGTCCGGCGAGCTGGATGTCGATGATCTGCTTCAAGTGCTCCCGATCGAGCGAGTGGAAGAAGATGATCTCGTCCAGGCGGTTCAGGAATTCCGGACGGAAGTGATCGCGCAGCGCGTCCATGACCTGGCGGCGCGTCCCGTCGCTGATCTCGCCCGTCAGGTACTGGCTGCCCAGGTTCGACGTCATGATCACGACCGTGTTCTTGAAGTCGACGGTGCGCCCTTTCCCGTCCGTCAGCCTCCCATCATCCAGCAGTTGGAGCAGCACGTTCAACACTTCCGGATGCGCTTTCTCGACCTCATCGAACAGCACGACCGCGTAAGGCTTGCGGCGGACCGCTTCGGTCAGTTGTCCCGCTTCTTCGTAGCCGACGTAGCCGGGCGGCGCGCCGATCATCCGCGACACGGTGTGCTTTTCCTGGTACTCGGACATGTCGATGCGGACCATCGCCTGCTCGTCGTCGAAGAGGAACTCGGCGAGCGCCCGCGCGAGCTCGGTCTTGCCGACGCCGGTCGGTCCGAGGAAGAAGAAGCTGCCGAGCGGGCGATTCGGATCCTGCAGGCCGGCGCGTGCGCGGCGAATCGCGTTCGCGACGGCGCGGATCGCTTCGTCCTGACCGATGACCCGTTTGTGAAGGCGCTCTTCCATGTGAATCAGCTTCTGAACTTCGCCTTCCATCAGACGGCTGACGGGGATGTGCGTCCACTTGCTGACGACTTCGGCGATATCCTCCTCGTCGACTTCCTCCTTGAGCATCCGGTGATCTTTCTGAAGTTGGACGAGCCGCGCTTCCTGCTCCTTGATCTGCTTCTCGAGCTGCGGCATGCGGCCGTACTGCAGCTCGGACGCCTTCTGGTAGTCGCCGGTGCGCTGCGCCTGCTCGATCTGCTGGCGAAGGCCCTCGTGTTCCTGTTTCAGCGCGCGCACGCGCTGGATGACTTCCTTCTCCTGCTGCCAGTGCGCGGCCAGCCGGCCCCGCTCTTCCTTCAGGTCGGCCAGCTCTCGATCGAGCCTGTCGAGCCGTTCCCTGGACGCGGCGTCTTTCTCCTTGCGGAGCGCCTCGCGCTCGATCTCGAGCTGCATGATGCGCCGTTCCAGCTCGTCGAGCTCGGCCGGCATCGAATCGATCTCCATCCGGAGCCGCGACGCGGCCTCGTCGACGAGATCGATCGCCTTGTCGGGCATGAACCGATCCGAAATGTACCGATTCGAGAGGACGGCCGCCGCCACCAGCGCCGCGTCCTTGATGCGAACGCCATGGTGGATCTCGTAGCGCTCGCGGAGTCCGCGCAGGATGCTGATAGTGTCTTCGACGCTCGGCTCGTCGACCATGACCGGCTGGAAGCGGCGTTCGAGCGCGGCGTCCTTCTCGATGTACTTGCGGTATTCATCGAGCGTCGTCGCGCCCACCGTGTGGAGCTCGCCGCGTGCGAGCATCGGCTTGAGCATGTTCGACGCGTCCATCGATCCTTCGGCGGCGCCGGCGCCGACGACGGTGTGGAGCTCGTCGATGAAGAGGATCACCTGGCCCTGCGAGTCGGCGATCTCCTTCAGTACTGCTTTCAGCCGTTCCTCGAACTCGCCGCGGTACTTCGCGCCGGCAACGAGCGATCCCATGTCGAGCGCGACGATCCGTTTGCTCTTCAGTCCCTCGGGGACGTCGCCGCGGATGATGCGGCCGGCGAGCCCTTCGACGATCGCCGTCTTGCCGACGCCGGGCTCGCCGATGAGCACCGGGTTGTTCTTCGTGCGGCGCGACAGCACCTGGATGACGCGCCGGATTTCTTCATCGCGGCCGATCACCGGATCGAGCTTGCCCTTGCGGGCGAGCTCCGTGAGGTCGCGTCCATACCGCTCGAGCGCCTGATAGGTGCCTTCGGGATTCTCGTTCGTCACGCGCTGCGATCCGCGAACGCTCGTCAACGATTGCAGGATGGAGTCGCGCGTGATGCCGCGCTGGCGGAGCAGCTGTGCGACGGGCGAGCGTCCCGTTTCGTCGGCGATGGCGATGAAGAGGTGTTCGGTGCTGACGTATTCGTCTTTCAGTCGATCCGCTTCGGCCTGCGCCTGATCGGTGACGGTCCTCAGCCGAGGCGACAGCGCCGGCTCGGATCCGCCGTACGCCGACGGAAATTTCTTGAGCAGCTCGCGCGTCCCCGCCGCGATCGCCGACGGGTCGAGCCCGGCCTTCCGCAGCAGCTCGGGGACGATGCCTTCGCGCTGCTCGACGAGCGCGAGCAGCACGTGCTCGGGTTCGACCTGCGGATGATTGCCCTTGCGCGCGAGCTCGATCGCTGCTGCGACCGCTTCTCGTGCTCTCTCCGTGTATTTGTTGATATTCATCTTCTCATTTGCGCGTGGGGCCCCGATGTTCTTCAGCGCGTCCGGGGCCCCACCCCTGCCGCTCTCGCTCGCGCGTTCGCGCTTGCTTGGGCTCAAGGCTGCCACGCGCCTGTCGCGGCTCGCCTCTCGGCTCGCCGCGATTTTCGCGACGCCCGGGTGCTTGAAGAAGCGTTACGCGGCTGTGTGCTTCGTACCCTTCTCGAGCTTCGCCAGCTCCTCGAAATGCTTTCTCTGCTCCGACGTCAGCTCGCGCGGCAGCTGGACGTCGACTGTCGCATACAGGTCGCCTTGTTCTCCCGTCTTGCCCACTGGCGGCATCCCGTGACCCTTCAAGCGGAACACCTGTCCGTTCTGCGTCGTCGGCGGAATCTTGAGCCGCAGCGGTTTGCCGCCGAGCGTCTTCACGTCGGCCTCCCCGCCGAGCACCGCCGTCGTCAACGGTACCGAGACATGCGTGTGGAGGTCTTTGCCTTTGCGCTCGAACTGCGGATGCGACGCCAGATGGATTCGCAAGTACAAATCGCCTGACTGCGCGCCGCCGGTTCCGTGCTCGCCTTCCCCCGGCACGCGGACGCGTGATCCCTCACCGACGCCCGGCGGGATGCGGACGTCAACCGTCCGCGAATGACCCTCGTGCTTCAGCGTGAGGCGCCGCGTCGCGCCGTGATACGCATCCTCGAGTCCCAGCTCCAATTCGTGTTCGACGTCGCGGCCCACTCGCGCCGCCCGTCCGCGCGCGCCGCGCGGGCGCCGTCCCGTATCGGCGCCGCTGCCGCCGAAGAACGTCTGAAAGAAGTCGGAGAACGGGTTCTCGTCGCCGAACATCTCCCGCATTTCGTCTTCGGTCATCGTGCGGAATCCACCTTGACCGCCGGCGCCGCGCCCGAAATTCACATTCCAGCCGCCGAACTGACTCGGATCGAACCCGGCCGCTCCGCCGGGGCCGCCCTGGCCCGCCTGCTCGTACATCCGCCAGTTCGCGCCGAGCTCGTCGTACTTCTTGCGCTTGGCCGGATCGCCGAGCACCTCGTACGCCTCGTTAATTTCCTTGAACTTCGCTTCCGCCGCCTTGTCGCCGGGGTTGACGTCCGGATGGTGCTTGCGCGCCAGCTTGCGGAACGCCTGTTTGATTTCCTTCTCGTTCGCGGTTTTCGCGACGCCGAGCGTGGAGTAGTAATCCTTGAAGTCCATAACGTCTTTGGGTTCGTGGTTCCGGACCCCCGAACCCGTTTCAGTCAAACCCCAGCATGCGACTCAGCTCGTCGAGCTCCTGGACCAGCCGTCGCCGCGTGTCGCGCGCGCTGATGCTGTCGTCGCGGACGAGCGGCCGCAGCCGCTGCACGACTTCGGCGATCGACAGCAGCCGCTGCACGCCAGCGAGGTTGATGCCGGCGTCGTCAACGAGGCGTTTGATCAGCTTCAGTCGCTCGAGCTCTTCGCGCGAGTACAGACGCATGCTGCCGATGGTCCGCGTCGGCTGCACGAGGCCAAGCCGTTCGTACTTGCGGAGCGTCTGCGGATGCATACCGAGCAGCCGCGCGGCCATGCTGATGAAGTACAGGTCCTGGTCCATCGCGATCTCGTGATCTTGCGCCGATCCAAGTGTAGGCCTTGATACGCGGCGTGTCAACATCCGTAAGGGATACTGTTGCGACGTTCTGTTCCTGGCAGCGCGAACGCAACAGCGCGACGCGTCACCGCGCGAGGGTGGGGCCCCGCGCGAGTAAGTAATGATTCATCCGTCGGATTTTCTGACAATTGCGTTGCTCGTCGCGCTCGAAGGTCTGCTCAGCGTCGACAACGCGATGGTCCTCGCAATTCTCGTACTCGGTCTTCCGAAGACGCGGCAGCGGCAGGCGCTTCGCTACGGGATTGTCGGCGCGTTCGCGTTCCGGGGGATCGCGACACTGCTCGCGGTCTATCTCATCCGTCTCGCGTGGGTAAAACTCGTCGGCGGCGCCTACCTGCTGTACCTCGTGTACGAGCATTTCGGACCTGGCGGCGGCACCGACGATCGGCGCAAGGCGCCGGCTGCCCAGCCATGGCTCGGCCTGTCGGCGTTCTGGGCAACGGTTGTCAAAGTGGAACTGACGGACATCGTGTTCGCGATCGACTCCATTCTCGTGGGCGTCGCCATGTCGCCGAAGACGTGGGTCGTGGTCAGCGGCGGCTTTCTCGGCATCGTGATGATGCGGCTGGTCATCGGACAGCTGCTGGCGATCGTCGAGCGCTATCCGGCGCTCGTCGACGGCGCGTTCATCATCATCGCGTGGGTCGGCTTCAAACTGATGGTCGAGTTCCTGCACGCGCTCGGCTACGTCGAGTTCGAGGTTCCCAAGTGGCTGTCGCTGGGGCTCATTGTCGTCATCTTCGTCGTTGCGTTCTTCTATGCCAGGGTCGAGGAGCGACGGCAACGGCGGACGACGCCTGAAGACGAGGCGAAACGGCTGCTGCTGGAAGAAGAAGGAGAGCGCCGCTGAATCTATTGCGCCCCCGCGGCTGGTCCGAGTGGACCGCGGCCGTACTGCTCGGCACGCTGGTCGTCTTCGGGACGCTGTCGGCCGTGTGGCTGTCGCGCTACGCCGTCATCGTCCACCGGCTCACGCGCGGCGTCGGCGACACGATGTTCTACAGCGCCGACGGCCGGCCGTGGTTCCGCCTCGACGAGCAGCGCCACGATGCGCTGCTGACCGACATCGCGCCCGACCTTCAACACGCGGTCGTCGCGGTCGAGGATCGGCGGTTCTATCGTCACCCCGGCATCGATCCGATCGGTCTCGTCCGTGCCGCCGTCCGCGATGTGCGTTCGCGCGGGCGCGTCGAAGGCGGCAGCACGCTCACGCAGCAGCTCGCGCGAACGCTGTTTCTCTCGAACGTTCGAAGCTACGGCCGCAAAGTGAAAGAGGCGGCGATTGCGCTGTTGATCGAAACGCAGCTGCAGAAATCGCAGATCCTCGAGCTGTATCTCAATCGTGTGTACCTGAGCGCGGGCGTCTACGGCGTCGAGACAATGTCGGAACATCTGTACCGCAAACCGGCAAAGACGCTGACGCTGCCGGAAGCCGCGCTCGTCGCCGGCCTGATCCGCGCGCCGTCGACGTTGTCGCCGTGGTCGAACTACGAAGGCGCGCTCGAGCGCAGCCACCTCGTCCTCTCGCAGATGCGCGCGCAGGGATTCATCACGCGGCAACAGGAAGAGGCGGCGCGACGTGTGCAGCCGCGCATCCAGCCGTACCGGCAGCCGGGCGACGCGAAGGCGGCGTGGGCCAAAGATTTTCTGCGACAGCAGTTTCGCAACGAGTTCGGCGGCGACCATCCGCCAGAATGGCAGGTTCACACGTCGTTTCGTCCATCTCTGCAGGACGCCGCCGAGCGCGCCGTCGCGGGAGGCATCGAACGTCTCCGCCGTCCGGGCCTCGAGGCCGCGCTCGTCGCCATCGATCCGTCGACCGGCGACATCCTCGCGATGGTCGGCGGCGCCGACTACCTGCGCAGCACGTTCAACCGCGCCGTGCGCAGCAGGCGGCAACCGGGATCGGCGTTCAAGCCCTTCGTCTACGCGGCGGCGCTCGAGAAGGGGTACTCGCCGGTATCGGTGCTGTCGAATCTGCAGAAAATCTCCGCGCCGCTGGATCCCGAATGGAATCCGCGCAACGCGCACGGCGAGCAGCTCGATCAGATGACGCTGCGCGAAGCGCTCCTCGAATCGAACAACGCCGCGGCCGCGAACCTGCAGCAGGAAGTGAGCACGCGTGCGGTTCTACGCGTGGCGAACGACGCCGGCCTGTCGGGTCTTCCCGACGTCCCGTCGCTGGCGCTCGGCACCGGCGTCGTGTCGCCGCTCGATCTCACGTCGGCGTTCACGGTGTTTCCCGGCGGCGGGCAGGTGGCGCGGCCGCGCGGGATCGTCACCGTGCTGGACGCCAGCGGCTTTCAGGTGCTCGACCGACCGGTCGAGCGCGAGCAGATCGTCAGCCCTGAAGTCGCGTTTCAGATGACGAGCATGCTGCGCGACGTCGTCGATCGCGGCACCGCGGCGACGGCGCGCGCGTGGGGCGTGCGCGGACCGGTGGCCGGGAAAACGGGAACGACCGACGAGTACCGCGACGCGTGGTTCGTCGGCTATTCGACCGCAGTGGTCGCAGGCGTGTGGGTCGGGTTCGATCAGCCGGCGCCGATCGCGCGCGACGCGTACGCCGCGCGGGTCGCGGTGCCGATCTGGGCCGAGTTCATGAAGCGCGCGGCGCGCGAGCTGCCGATGCGGGAATTCGAGATTCCATCGACGCTGCGCCCCGAAGAGCTCTGCAGCGTCTCATACCTCAGACCCGTCGACGAATGTCCGACCTATACCGAGTACTTCAAGGACGGCGATAAAGTACCGTCCGAACTGTGCCCCATCCACAAAGGGTCGCTCAAACAGCAGGCGAGACGCGCCATCGAAGGATTCTTCCGCACGCTTGGCGGTAAGATCGCCGGGATTTTCAAACGGTGACGCTTCGCATTCGTATCCTCGTCGTCGACGATGCCCGCGAGCACGCCGAGATGGTGGTGGAATTCCTGCGTCTGAGCGAGACGTGGGGCGGCGCGCAGATGGACATCGCGACGACCTACGAACAGGCGCTCGACGCGATGCAGCGAACCGCGTACGACGTGGCGTTCTTCGACTACATGCTCGGCGCGCGAGACGGCCTCGCGCTGCTGCGCGATGTACGCGGCAAAGGCGTCGAGACACCAGTCGTCGTGCTGACGAGCCGTGGGGCCGAGGACGTCGCCGTCGAAGCGATGAAGGCCGGTGCCGCCGATTATCTCAGCAAGGTCCATCTGTCGATCGAGGCGCTGGAGCGGACCATTCACCATGCGCTCGCGCTCCGCGAGCAGGAGCGCCAGCGGCAGCAGGCCGAAGCGGCGCTGCGTTCGAGCGAGGAGAGGTTCCGCGCGCTGGTCGAGAACAGCTCCGACACGCTGCTGCTGCTCGACGCCGAAGGACGCGTCACCTACGTCACGCCCTCGTCTCAGCGGCACCTGGGATGGAAAGGCGAGGACCTCATCGGCCATTCGATTTTCGACTTCATGCACCCCGACGATCATGACCTGGTCGGCACGAAGTTCGCCGAGGCGCTGCAGCGGCCGGGCGAGCCGATCACGCAACAGGTCCGCTTGAAGCATTCCGACGGGAACTGGCGCGTGATGGACGGCGTCGGCGTCAACCGGCTTCACGAGCCGTCGGTCGGCGCCATCGTCGTCAACGCGCGCGACATCACCGACCGGCGCAAACTGGAAGATCAGCTGTGGCATGCGCAGAAGATGGAAGCCGTCGGACAGCTCGCGGGCGGCGTCGCGCACGACTTCAACAACCTGCTGACGGCGATTCTCGGATACGCCAACTTGCTGCTCGACGAGCTGCCGCCGCAGGATCCGCTGCGGAACGATCTCGAGGAGATTCGATCGGCGGGCGAGCGCGCCGCATCGCTGACGCGGCAGCTGCTCGCGTTCAGCCGCCGCCAGATGCTGCAGCCGCAGGTCGTCGACATCAACACGCTCGTCGCCGGGATGCAGAAGCTGCTGCGACGGCTCGTCACCGAGCACGTGGAAGTGGTGGCGGCGCTGGCGCCGGACCTGATGCCCGTCCGCGTCGATCCGTCATCGATCGAGCAGGTGCTCGTCAACCTCGCCGTGAACGCACGCGACGCGATGCCGAAGGGCGGACGCCTGACCATCGAGACGGCGAACGTCGATCTCGACGGGTCGTACGCGAAAACGCACGTGCCGCTCGAGCCCGGGCGATACGTGATGATCGCCGTCGGCGACACGGGCCAGGGGATGGACGAGACGACGCGGGCGCGCATCTTCGAGCCATTCTTCACGACCAAGGAGCAGGGGAAAGGCATCGGCCTCGGGCTCGCGACCGTCTACGGCATCGTGAAGCAGAACGGCGGCTACATCTGGGTGTACAGCGAGGTCGGACACGGATCGGTGTTCAAGGTGTATTTGCCGCCTGCCGATTCGCCGTCGGCGGCGCACAGCGTGACGCGCGAAGACGCCGCCGGCCGGAAAAAGTTCGGCTGGGAGACGGTCCTCCTCGTCGAAGACGAGGATGCCGTGCGCGTGCTCGCGCGCGAGGTGCTTCGACGCAATGGATACGTCGTGCTCGAGGCGAGGCACGGCATCGACGCGCTGCGGATCGCCGAGCGCCACCCGGACGATATTCATCTGATGATCACGGACCTCGTGATGCCGCATATGGGCGGCGGCGAGCTGGCCAAGCGCCTGTCGGCAGCGCGGCCGGGGATGAGGGTGCTGTTCATGTCCGGCTACACCGACCACGAGGTGATGCATCGGGATTTGACGCCGGGCGTCGCCTTTGTGCAGAAACCGTTCACGCCTGAAGTGTTCGCGCGCAAGGTGCGTCACGTGCTCGACATGCAGCCGACGAGCTCAGCCGACCGACGTGCCTGACTGCGATTCGCGTTTGCGCAGCGCGCCGGTGCGAGTCACATGTTCTCCTGACTGTTCGGAGCGGCGTTGCGCGCGGCACCATTCCTGCACCTGAGTCGGCCAACCATGCCCGATTCCGCGGTCGAGTCGTCTCTCGCGCCTCTCGAGCGGTCTGCCGTTCGCCGCCGACTGCCGATTGGCGCCGAATACATCGGCGACGGCCGCTCGCACGTGCGCGTCTGGACGCCGCGTCTCGATCGCGTCGAGATCGTGCTGAACTCGAGGGCGATCTCGATGTTGCGCGACGCGGACGGCTACTTCAGCGCGCTCGTCGACGCGGCGCCTGGCGACCGCTATCAATTCCGGTTGAGCGACGACCAACGGCTCTATCCAGATCCCGCGTCCAGGTTCCAGCCAGAAGGTCCGCACGGTCCGTCGGAGATCGTGGATCCCAGCGCGTTCAAATGGACCGACGATGGCTGGCGCGGCGTCACGATCGAGCGACAGGTCATCTACGAATTGCACGTCGGCACCTTCACGCGTGTCGGGACCTTCGCCGCCGCCGCCGCGGAACTGTCGGAGCTCGCGCGCCTGGGCATCACGATGATCGAGCTGATGCCGATCGCCGAATTCGCCGGACGGTTTGGATGGGGCTACGACGGCGTCGATCTGTTCGCGCCAACGCATCTGTACGGGCGCCCCGACGACTTTCGGCGGTTCGTCGATCTAGCGCATGCGGCCGGCATCGCCGTCGTGCTCGACGTCGTCTACAACCACTTTGGACCGGTCGGCAACTACATGCGCGCGTTGTCGCCGTCGTATTTCAGCGACCGGTACGAGAACGAGTGGGGCGACGCCATCAATTTCGACGGTCCAGACTCCGAGCCGGTCCGCGAGTTCTTCGTCGCGAACGCCGGCTACTGGATCGACGAGTATCACCTCGATGGACTGCGTCTCGACGCGACGCAGCAGATCTTCGACGCGTCACCGGAACACATCGTCGCCGCGATCGGCCGCCGCGCGCGCGAGGCGGCCGGCGATCGATCGATTGTGCTGATCGCCGAGAACGAGCCGCAGGACACGCGCCTCGTGCGGCCGATCGAGGCCGGCGGCTGCGGGCTCGATGCGTTGTGGAACGACGACTTCCATCACTCGGCGATGGTGGCGCTTACCCGCAGGGCCGAGGCGTACTACAGCGACACGACCGGCGCCCCTCAGGAGTTCATTTCGGCGGCCAAGTACGGGTATCTCTTTCAGGGACAGCTGTACTACTGGCAACGCCAATCGCGTGGCGTGCCGTCGTGGGGCGTGCCGCCCGCCGCGTTCGTCACGTACCTGCAGAACCACGATCAGGTGGCGAACTCCGCCAGCGGGCGGCGCGGCCACGAGCTCTCGAGTCCCGGGCGATGGCGGGCCATGACGACGCTGTTGCTGCTGATGCCCGGCACGCCGATGCTCTTCCAGGGACAGGAATTCGCCGCGTCGTCGCCGTTCCTGTACTTCGCCGATCACGATCCGGATCTGGCCGATGCGATCCGGAAGGGGCGCGCCGAGTTCCTGACGCAGTTTCCCAGCATCGTCGACTTCATGCGCCGCAGCGCGATTGCCGATCCGGCGAGCGCCGCGACCTTCGAACGGTGCAGGCTCGATTTGACGGAGAGGCAGACGCATGCTTCGGCGTACGCACTGCACGAGGACCTGCTGCGCCTTCGCCGCGAGCACACGGCGTTCAACACGCAGCGGCCGGATGGCCTCGACGGCGCTGTGCTGTCGCCGTCGGCGTTCGCGCTGCGCTTCTTTACGCCCGATCACGCCGACGATCGGCTGCTGCTCGTGAATCTCGGCGGCGATTTGAAGCGGACCTCGTTTGCCGAGCCGCTGCTGGCGCCGCCGGTCGACACCGACTGGGCCCTCGCGTGGTCGAGCGAGGATCCGAAGTACGACGGCAGCGGCACGCCCGACCTCTGGCCGGCCGGCTGCTGGTTGATTCCCGGCGAGAGCGCGATCGTGCTCGAACCCGGTCCGCGCCGTGAACCGCGCGCGAAACCGAAGACACGACGAACGGCTTGAGAATTTATGCTCCACGTCGCCTCGCTTCCGATTCGCCGGGTTCCGTGGCCGCCGGCGGGGACCTCGGATCCCGACTCGCTCGTCACACACGAATGGCTCGCCACCAACGGATTGGGCGGCTACGCGTCAGGCACCGTCGCCGGCGTCATGACGCGCCGTTATCACGGCCTGCTCATCGCCGCGCTCGACGCGCCGCTCGGCCGCACCGTGATGCTGAGCCACGTCGCCGAACAGTTGCGATTTCCCGACGGGCGACGTATCGAAGTCGGCGGACGCGAACGGACCGGCGACGCTCCCGACGCGCACGGCACGGGGTACCTCGTCGAGTTTCGCCTCGAGGGTGGGCTGCCGGTCTGGCGCTACGACATCCAAGGGCTCCTGATCGAGAAACGCGTGTTTCTGCCGTACATGCAGAACACAGTGGATCTGATGTACGAGCTCGTCTCGGGCGCCGATCGCGTCGAGCTGGCGCTGCGGCCGTCGGTCAATTTCCGGGCGCAGGAAGCGCCGGTCAGCGAGCCGCTCGGCGCGCCGTACGAGTTTCGCTCATCGGGAGACGAGAGCGAGATCGTGCGCGCCGGCGGTCCGTTTCCGTCGCTGCGGCTGCGGCTCTGGGCGGAGGATCCGTCGTTCACGCTCAAGCCGAAGCGCATCGATAACGTCCTGTATCCCGTCGAAGAGAGCCGCGGCTATCAGGCTCGCGGCGATCTATGGAGTCCCGGTTACTTCCGCTTCGTGCTGCAGCCGGGCCGGCGCGCCGCGCTCGTCGCGTCGACCGAATCGTCCGCGACGATGAACGTGCTGCAGCCGGACCAGGCGCTGACGGCTGACCGGCAGCGCCGCCAACGGCTCATCGCGCAGGCGGTGTCGGCCGCGCGCCACGATGCCGAAGCCGAGCTCGTGCTCGCCGCCGATCAGTTCATCATCACGCCGGCCGGCCGCACCGAGGAAGCGGCGCGCGCGCACGCATTCGGCGACGAAGTGCGCACGGTTATCGCCGGCTATCACTGGTTCACCGACTGGGGCCGTGACACCATGATCAGCCTTGAAGGGCTGACGCTCGTGACCGGCCGCCAGGTCGAGGCGGGATTCATCCTGCGCACGTTCGCCCACTACGTTCGAGACGGTCTGATTCCCAACATGTTTCCGGAAGGACGGAAGGAAGGGCTGTACCACACGGCCGATGCGACGCTATGGTTCTTCCACGCCGTCGATCGCTACGTCAAGTGCTCCGGCGATCGGCTGACGCTCGCGTTGCTGTACCCGAAGTTCAAGGACATCGTCGATCATCACGTCCGCGGCACGCGTTTCGGCATCCACGTCGACGAACGCGACGGGCTGCTGGCGCAGGGCGCGCAGGGATATCAGCTCACGTGGATGGACGCCAAGGTCGACGACTGGGTGGTGACGCCGCGGCGAGGCAAAGCGGTCGAGATCAACGCGCTCTGGTACAACGCGCTGCGTCTGATGGAACGCTGGGCCGTCGAAGAAGGCGACGCCGCGGCGGCCGAGTACCGGCAACGCGCCGTTCGCGTCCGCGAGTCGTTCAACGATCGGTTCTGGTTCGCGCAGGGTGGGTACCTCTACGACGTCGTCGATGGGGAAGGCGGAGGAAACGATTCGAAGTGCCGTCCGAATCAGGTGCTCGCGATTGCGCTGCCGCATCCGGTGCTCGACCAGGCGCGTTGGGAGGCGGTCATGCACGTGGTGCGCGATCAGCTGCTCACACCGGTCGGTCTGCGGTCCCTCGCGCCGAGCGATCCGGAATTCAAGGCGAAATATTTCGGCAACCTTCGCGCGCGTGATGCGGCGTATCACCAGGGAACGGTGTGGGCGTGGCTCGTCGGGCCGTTCATCGACGCGTGGTTGAAGGTCTACCCGAACGACATCGCGGGCGCGCGCCGGGCGCTCGACGGCTTTGCGCTCGACATCATGAGCATCGGATCGATCGCGGAGATCTTCGACGCCGAGCCGCCGTTCACGCCGCGCGGTTGTATTGCTCAGGCCTGGAGCGTCGCTGAAGTGTTGCGCATCCTCGTCAAGCTGTCGCTGCTCGCAGGTGGCACCGAGCTTGCCATTCACGATCTGGATAAAGTGGAGGCATAGCTCATGGCGAAGAGAGATGAACGCATCACGCATGGAATACTCGGCGATATCCGTCCAAAGCCGGGCACAGAAGAGCCTGTTAGGGACGCACGGCCGGGTGAGACGGCGCTACCCGTTGAAGAAGACGTGAAGGGCATGCATGGCGGCTCGAAACACGACGAGACCAAGCACGCCGGATCGCGCGACGTCACCGAAGGCGTTACGGGCGGACTTGGCACCGAGACCGGCGGGACGCGCAACTTCCGCACCGGCACCGGCGCCAGCGGTGGAGACATCGGGAACAGACCGGAGTAGGGGTGGAGCTCGCTCCGCCCGCGCGTGCGGTGTCACTCCGCCCGCGTGCACTGTCGCTTGGGCCGAGCAAGCTCGGCCCCTACGTGAAAGGACAACATGAGACGCGTCGTTCTTTTGATCGCGCTGCTTGCGCTGACACTCGCATTCGTCGCCGGGGCGTACGCGGCCGCGAAGTCGTATCAGTTCACGGGCGTCGTCAAGGCCGTGGACGGCGGCACGCTCACCGTCGAGAAGAGCGCGAAGGAAACCTGGCAGTTCGAGCTCACGAAAGACACCAAAGGCGGCGCGCCGAAGGTCGGCGACAAGGTGACCGTCTACTACAAGATGGTGACGACCGAGATCGAGCAGAAGCCGGCGACGACGGCGGCGACGAAAAAGAAATGATCAATCGTCGCGCCCTCGCAGCTTTCTGAGGGCGCGGCGCTCCCGTTTATCGGGCGCGCGCGGCGGCGTCACGGCCGCGCGGTATATGCGCTCGAGTCTCCGGGCTTCGATTTCCTCCGGCGTCGGCGGAGGCGTCAAATCCTCGTACAGCAGCCGCGCATCGACCTTCGCGATGTGACGCTCGGCAAGCCCTCGAACGCGGATCGTCTGCTTGCGTCCGAACGGCCTGCCGATTTCGATCTTGTCGCCGACCTTCAGCCGCCGATTTGGCTTCGCAGGTTGCCGGTTGACCGACACCCTTCCCGTCTTGCATGCATCCTGCGCTTCCGATCGCGTCTTGAAGAGGCAGGCGATATCGAGCCAGACGTCGAGCCGAAGCTCATTGACCATTTCGAGTGGCCATTCTACAGTTCGGCGGCGCCTTCGGCCCTGCCCCGCGCGCGCGAACGGAGCGCGGCGCTCGATGAGAGCCAGCGACGGCGGCTGGGGTGGGCGCGCCGCGTATCGAAATGTTGGGCCCCGCGAAAGACAAAAAATGAAATACGTTCTCACCGCAGTTGCCGTTGTCACGTGTCTCGTTCCCCGCGGCGGCAGTACGGGCGTCAATGGCGACCAGGCGATCGGCACCGCCGAACTTGGAAAGATGTTCGTCGGCTACAAGATCAAGGACGCCGTCGATCAGATTCGTACGCTGGTCAAGTGAGATCAGTCCTTCATTTGGGGGGCGCGACCGGCACCAAGGCCGGCCACACGTACGCGAAGAGCAGCGCGATGAACCCCATCACCGCCATCAGCAGCACGCTGTGCTTGACGGTGAAGCGAAACAACCGGCTTTCGTCCGCCGACGTCATGCCGGTCGCCGCGACCGCGACCGCGATGCTCTGAACGGAGATCATCTTGCCCATCACGCCTGCGGCCGAGTTCACCGACGCGGTAAGTACCGGATTGAGGTGCAGCGCGTTCGCCGTGACGACCTGCAGATTCCCGAACAGCGCGTTCGCTGACGTATCGCTGCCCGTGAGGAACACGCCGAGCCATCCGACGACGGCGCTGAAGAACGGGAACGCCGATCCCGACGCGGCGAGCGCCAGACCCAGCGTGGACGTCATGCCCGAATAGTTCATCAAGTACGCCAGGCCGAGCATCGACGCAATCGTCAGAATCGCGAACGACAGCTGCTTGAACGTGGCGACGTAAATGCGGGCGAGCTGTGACGGCCCGACGCGCAGGACCAGAGCGGCTGCCAGCGTGGCGATGAAACAGGCGGTGCCCGATGCCGTCAGCCAGTTGAACGTGAATATCGCCGCGTAAGGAGCGGCCGTCGGCGTCACCGGCGGAATGCGCGTGATCATGTTGTGCAGCCCGGGGACGAAGAGCCCGTTCATCACGGTCGGACTCTTCGGCAGCACGGACGGCAGGAGCGCGTGCGTGCGCGCGTCGATTGCGTTCTTGATCGCCGGCGCGCCCACCGCGAGCACGCAGAGGACCAGCAGCAGGTACGGCGACCAGGCGACGAGGATCTCGCCCGCCGAGTGCGTCCGCAGCGCCGCCCGCACCGGCTGATCGCCGTCGAGGCGCATGATCCGCTGTGGCTTCCACAGCTTCAGCACGGCGACCATCACGATGATGCAGGTCAGCGAGCTCATGATGTCGGTCAGGTCGGGACCGATGAAGTTCGACACCAGGAACTGCATGCCGGCGAACGACAGACCGCAGGCGGCGATCGCCGGCAGCACCTCGAGCGCGCGCGTCGTTCCTGCCATCACGACGAGCAGGTAGGCAGGGATGAGAACCGATATCATCGCGCAAAGGCGGCCGACCATCGCGCTCAGCGCCATCACGGGCAGCCCGGTGACGTTGGCGAGCGTAATCACCGGAATGCCGATCGATCCGAACGCGACGGGCGCCGTATTGGCGAGCAGGCAGATCCCCGCGGCATAGAAAGGATTGAATCCAAGACCCGCGAGCATCGCGCCGGATACGGCCACCGGCGCCCCGAAGCCCGCCGCGCCCTCGATGAACGCGCCGAACGAAAACGCGATGAACAGCGCCTGCAGCCGGCGATCGTCGGTGAGCGTGCCGACCGAATCCTTGATGATTTCGAACTTACCCGTGTCCACCGCCAGGCGGTAGAGCATGATCGAGGTGAACACGATCCACGCGATCGGGAACAGCCCGTACGCGGCGCCGTACAGCGTCGAGATGACCGCGAGCTGCACGGGCATGCCGTACACCGTCAGCGACACGACGAGCGCCGAGGCGAGCGCGGAGAGCGCCGACATCCATGCCGGCTTGCGCAGCACACCCAGCATCAGGAACAACACGAACACGGGGATGGCGGCAACGAGCGCCGACGCCGCCAGACTTCCAGCGACCGGATGATAGTTGTGCTGCCACATCGGGGGCGCAGTATATTGCAGAACGCTGACGACGTGATTTGCTGAAATTGATTTTTCGATATGCGTCGGCGATTACTGACTCGGTTTTGTGATGGTGAAGCGCGGACGATCGTTCTGGGGCGCGTTGGGATTCGGGGCGGCGGTCGGCGCGCTGTTCGTCCTCGAACGGATGCGGCCGTTGCGATCGCGCAAGGAGCCCGGCGCGGCCCGCGTCGGACGCAACCTGACGATCGCGCTGCTGGCGGGGGCGACGACCGCCGCGAGCGAAATTCCGCTGGTTTCGCCGGTGCAGCGGCTCGCCGAGCGGCGGCGGTTGGGTCTCCTGCGGCGGCTGCCGATGCCTGGCGCGCTGCGCGTCGTGCTCGGCTTCCTGATGCTCGACTACACCCTGTACGTCTGGCACCGGATGAATCATCGGGTGCCATTTCTCTGGCGCTTCCACGCCGTTCACCATCTCGATCTGGATCTGGACAGCACGACCGGACTTCGCTTTCATTTCGGCGAGCTGGCGCTCGCGGCCGGCTTTCGGGCGCTGCAGATCCTGCTGTTGGGCATCGACGCCGACACGCTGCGCCTCTGGCAGCAACTGCTCATCGTGTCCGTCGTCTTTCACCACAGTAATCTCGAGTTGCCGGCGGACGCCGAGCGGCGCCTCGTCATGGCGATCGCGACGCCGCGGATGCATGGCATCCACCATTCGACTCGTCCTGAGGAACTCGATTCGAATTTCTCGAGCCTGCTGTCATGGTGGGACCGTCTGCACGGCACGATACGGTTGAACGTGCCGCAGGCGGCGATTACGACGGGCCTTCGTGAATTTCAATCGCCCGAAGACGTGACACTGGAGCGGTCTCTGGCGTTGCCGTTCGCCGACGATCGCCGGCTGGCGCACTCTTTGCTCCATACGAAGCATGGCTTCGGCGCCGGTCGTCGCGATTTTCAACACTAATGATGATGTCGTCGAGATGCTGCGGATTGTCATCGAACAGGTGGGGCTTGTCGCGGTGTCCGGACACATCGACAAAATCCGGCGCGGCGAGATGAGCCTGCGCGATTTCGTGGAAGAACACGACCCACAGGTCATCATCTACGACCTCGTGCCGCCCTATGACCGCGGCTGGCGGTTTCTCGACCACCTCCGCCACGCGCCCGGCATGGCCGGACGGAAATTCATCATCACGAGCACCAACGCGCAGCGCGTGCGCGAAATCATCGGCGACACGGCGCAGGTGTACGAAATCGTGGGGAAGCCATACGATATTAACCAGCTAGCCGAGGTGGTCCGTCGCGCCGCCGGCGGCGGATCCGATCTTCCGGATAATGCCAGACGCGTGTAAGCTCGGCAGGACATGCGGCGGCTGGTCATCACGGCGTCGCTCCTCTCCTTCGCGTGCGGCGGAACCGGCGCCGATCGGTCGATCGGTCCCTCATCGTTGGAGCCGACCGTCGACGTGCTCGACTATCTGATCGGCGCGTCGAACCTGTGGCCGCGGATCGGCAGCCATTCACAGGATCAGGTCGTTGATCTGGACCGGCAGGAAATCTGCTGGGTGAAATACGCCAACTCGCGCATGTTCGAGTGCTGGCGGTGGGACGACAGCTTCGTGTATCACGTGGTCGATCACGCGATCGACGGCAATACGGGCGAGTCGTATCGCTTCTCCGACGGCCGCTGGCTGCCGCGGCGACTGACCGGTACGTGGCGGTTCGACGTGCGAGGCAACCGGATCACGTGGTTCGATCCCGCGTGCCGCGTGCAGGCGCGGTCAGGTGTCTTTCCGTATCGCCAGCGCGTGTGGATCGAGCCGCGCGACGCCGGTGGCGACCTCGGCGTCCGCGACACCCTCGTGCTCGAGTATCAGCCGTACGATCCCGCCGGTTCGGCCGGCGCGGTGGAGAGTTTCTATTTCGGACGCGGTGCGGGCTGGTACGAGTGGGACCGCGGCGGCTTCCGCGATCTGTTCAACCGTGTCGGCGGACCGGCCAGGACCGTCGCGCGCGAGGCCGTCTGTTCGTCCTGAACGCGGGCGCGGCCATCGGAGGCGCGCGCGCTTGACCGTGTGCCTCGACCACGGACCGGCGTGTATTGCGATCGATTTGATTTTCGATTACCGCGATTTGCGACCGACCACGAAAAGGTGTTCGTTCCACACCGTCGGCCGCAGCCACTGAAGCCATGTGTATCGGCGTGCGAGGCGTTGTAGGTTTCGAACTTCGGAGCGATAAATCTCGAAGCCGTGTCGCTTCAGCAGGTCCTGTACCTCGATCACCGTGAATTCGCGATTGTGCCGCCCGTATGGACCATTGTCGGAGTACCACTCCCAAATGCTGCGTCCTTGTGCCAAGAAGAACAGGTTGGGCAACCTCGTGGCATTCGGTGTCGAGACCACGACGAATCCGCGCGGCCGCAGGACGCGCGCGATTTCTCCCGCGACGTAGTCGGGGTTTTCCAGCAGGTGCTCGAGGATCTCGCAAAACAGAACGCAGTCGATTGAGTGCTCCGGATAGGGAAACCGGTCCCGTTCAATGTTGAAATGCTGATACGGGAATTCAATCCGTTGCCCATCAACGTCGACCGCCTGGACGGCGGAACTGTCACGCGTCGTTTCGCCAAAGTAGTTCGCGAGCAGCAGATCAAAGGCGTCGGCGAAGCGCCGGCGGATCAAGAGAGTCATGGCGTAGGGATTGGCGCCGAGCTCGAGGATCCGGCGAACGTCGTGAGCACGGAGGTCGTCGAGCAGTCGCAACACAATCTGGATACGCTCCAAGGCATCGCTGACGTACCGTTCCTGTCGTGCGCGATCGCGAAATATGCCGTTCACGCGCCGGAGGAACGCGCCGTCGCCGAAGGGATCACCGATGAGCGCCGTCATCCTAGTCAAGCCTGCCCGTTGTGGACGCGTACGTCGGTACGACGGCAACAAACAGCAACAGCGAGGCGTCGAGGTGAGTTGCTGACCACGCTGCGACGCTTTGTTCGATGATTATCGTCGCGCGGAGCCCGAGCTGTCGAAGAGTCGCACGTTGGAGTACACGATCTCGGTCGTCGCAGTCTCCAGTCCGTGCTGGTACCGCTCGGACATCTTCCTGGGGACGACGAGCTTCAATTGCCGGTTCGTCTCAAATTCGGCGCTCACGGTGGCGACGGCGGTCTGAAGGCGGGCCGTGACCTCGGCTCGGATCAGCCTTCCCTGCGAATCGAACATCAGTGACGTCTGCGTGTCGACGTCCCGGTGCTGCGCGTCGAGTCGTACCTGGTCGGCTGAACCGCTGACGCGCGCAGCCGCGAAGCCTGACCGGGCTCGCTCGGACGGATCGAGCAACGCGATGGGCCAGATCGGAAAGTCGAACATGGGAACGGCTGATCCGATCTTCAACAGCGGCGCCGGCTGCGGCAAGGCAACGGCGCTGGCGAGGAGTCGGTCGACACCGGCCGATGCCACGACGTCCAAGCGCTCGGCACTCGTTGAGGCCGCGCTCGCTCCGTCTGTTGACAGCATTCGTCGGCGTGCCAGCCAGCCCTCCTGACCTCGCCACATCAAGAGGATCTCTGATCGCGTGCGACGAACGGTGCTTTGCGGCGGCGGCACGACGTACGGACCTGTCTTGAGACTGATCCCGTCCCGTGTCTTGAAGACGCTCTGCCGGCAGTTCTCGTCGAGCACCGCAATCGCAAGATCGTGCTCGAATTGTTCGACGAAAGTGTTGGTGGCTGGCAACGGCTGGCTGTCGACCCGGACCGTGGCAGCGGCGGGCATCGTGACCAGCCCGCGGCCCAAGATGCATGCAGCAGCAACCGACAATGTTCGTACGGCGGTGCGCAATATCATAGCCCGAGGTTATCACTAGGAGACGACAGGGCGCACGCGGGTTGAAAGTGGGTCGAGGCCCTACCGATTAGCAGCTGTTGGTCAGCGGACAGTCAGGTTGGTTGAAAGCCTTCGAGAGAGTGGTGGCGAGGGACAGAACGCGAGCGGACACGATCCGCGCGACGAGGAACGCTGGCCTGACCGCGATCGGGATCCGCGAGACGCCTTCACGCGGGATTTGAATCTGTCGCGCGGACGCGAGCGCGAGATCGTACGCGACAGGGATCGCGCGTACACCTTGCGCGGTTCCGAATCGCGGACGCTCGCAACGGTTGGCGTTTTTCGAGTGGTCTCCAGTCGTGATCTCCGAGATGACCGCGATCGACCGCTCGATCCGCGAACCAGTGACCTGCGGCACCTGCGCGAACAAGGCTTGGTCGAGGTGACCCGCCTACCTGGTTCGCGGGACTATGCCGTGTCGCTGACGAAGGACGGCCGCAGCCTGCTCGAGAGCCATCGAGATCGCGATCAGGACGGCCGCCAGACGTTCTACGCCGGCGTTAAGCGCGAGCGGGAGCTGGAACACGACGTCCAGGTCTATCGCGCCTTCGAACGTGAAGCCGAGCGCTTGGAAGAGCGCGGCGCGCGCATCGATCGGGTGGTGCTCGATTACGAGCTCAAGCGTGAGTACCAGCAGTGGCTGCACGCGCACGATCGCGATCGTGACGACTACGACGGCGACTCGGACCGTGACCAGCACGAAATCGAAGCGCGCGAGCATGACTTGCCGTACTTCGACGAGCAGGTCCATTTCCCTGACGCGCGCATCGAATACGAGGACGCCGATGGCCGCTGGGACGACGTCGACGTCGAGGTCGTGACTGTCCATTACCGTGGCGCGCACGGGGCCGCGGCGGCCCGGTCTGGCTTCAGTTGCTACGACGGATCGAGCGCGCGCGTGGGCGGCGGCAGCCATCTCGGAGGACTCGCAGAGGAGCTGCTGCGTGAACTTTGAGGATCGGGTAAAGGCGGTCTCGGAATTCGGCTACACGGAGCGCCAGGCGCGGTTTCTGGTGACCGTGATGCTGCAGTCGGGTGTGTGCGTCCTGAGGCAGTACGCCGAGTTCGCGGGCACGGCGTACGGACACAAGGTCAGCAAGTTCTTCGACAAGCTCGCGTCGCGGGAACACGCTACCGTCTGCGGGTGCCTGCACAACCGCGCGCAGCTCTATCACGTGAAGCACCACGCGCTGTACCAAGCCATCGCTCAGCCCCACAGTCGGTGTCGGCGACCGGTGTCCGCACGGCAAGCCATCGAGCGCCTGATGCGGCTCGATGGCATCGTCTTGTTCCCCGAGCTCATGTACCTCGGTACCGAGGAGGAGAGGGTCGCGTTCTTCGCTGTGATGGCGCCGTCGCTGCCACGGGAGCGCCTGCCTCACATCACGGTCGGCCAAGGTGCGTCACAGCGCGTGCGGCTCTTTCCAGAGGACCAGCCGATGGCCGTCATGTCGACCGGCCGCGTCGTGTTCACGTATGTCGTATCAGCCAGCAACGTCGAAGACTTCCGGGCCTTCGTGCAACGTCACGCTGACCTATTGGGAGCGCTGCCCGGATGGACGCTGCGGGTGCTGTTCCCGAAGCAGATCGCCGGCTCGATCGCGGCCTTCGAAGCGGCCGCGCGACACGAGCTGACCAGCACGTTGCGACCCGAGATGCTGGCCGAGCTCACGTGGTACTTCAGCAGGCGCTGCAGCACACCGAACGCGCGCGCGCTGACGTTCGAAGACGAAGAGTTCTGGCGTCACCACGCGGCGTTCGACACGCCACGATTTCGACAGCTCTACCGCCGCTGGCTGACGGACGGAGACAGCGTCTTTGAGCCGCTGTCATCGTCGGTGATCGCCACCGCCTTGGAGCGCGGAACGGGTCGGATCGAATGCCACGTCCTCGTGCTCTCATATCCCATCTCGCTCCCTTGGTCAGCCTCTTCCGTTCGTCGCGAAAGGGGTCGAGGGCGTAGACATACGCTCCGCACCGCCTCAACCCCCTCGATCGGAATCGCCGTCGATGCGCGATGACGTCGCAGATGGCTCGCATTACTTCGCCGCGCGTGCGGCGATGCGTCTGCACGTCAATGAGTTGCGCGCAGATGCCGTCGAGTAACTGGGGCGGCGTTTTGTGCCGCCCCGAACAGCGGTTCCGAATTCGATCAGCGAGGAACCGTGGCGTGAACGACCCCGGTTCGCGGCGCGAGACGCGGCCCAACGCCTGTTTGGCGTCGTTCACGCCGCGGTTCCCGGTGACTCTGTGTTCGAGCGAAGTGCAGGCGGCTTCACAGCGCGATCGCGAGCGCGTACGTAGCGCGCTTCCGCGTCACGGCGCGCGCGATTTCGATCGTTCAAAAACGGAGGCATAATCGCAGGAACGCTGAACAGTGTCTTGAAGCAGGCAGGATTGAAGCAATGAAGTACCTAATCGTGATCGAACAGACCTCCAGCGGATATTCCGCGTACTCTCCCGACCTTCCGGGGTGCGTGGCGACGGCCGGCACAAAGGAGGAGATTCAGCGAGAGATGAAGGATGCGATCGCGTTTCATCTGGACGGTCTAAGGGAAGAGGGACTAGCCATTCCCGAACCGCATTCGAGTTCGTCGTACGTTGATATTCCAGCGTAGCAGACGCTCCTGCGTTTCATTCTTCGGAAGCGCCTGGTGTGAAGCGCATGCCATTGAGAAGAAAGAGTTCAAACGGGAGAGCTGCCTCGGGTAGATCGCGGCGATCGGCCGGATGCGATCACAGGTTCGCCGTATGCATTCGCAACGACGGGTACGAGGCCTCGCTCGAACGCAACAAGCTGTACGAAATCCTCCCCGATGAAGACGCAGAACGCGACGGCGATCTGCGCGTCGTCGACGAAAGCGGAGAAGACTACCTGTTTGCCGCGGATCGGTTCGTCGCGATCGAGGCACCGGCAGCCGTCAGATAGTCCCTTTCGAGGGCATCTCGAGCCTAGCGAACGATTCTCAACCGACGCTCCGAAGGATTATTTTGCGGAAGCGTTGGCGCAGGTCAATCCTTCCCTCCGTCCCGTCGGCGCTTCGCGGGATTGACCTGCGCCAGCCGCTTCCGTTCCTTGCTGTTAGCGGAGCGTCGGCAGCCTAAGATCGCCGGGCCATTCGCGAGCCGCAAAATCGCGAGCGATGGTCAGAATGCCGACAGCGCGGCCTGCCCTCATTCAGCTCGTAGGGCGACCATCGGGTCAACATTCGCGGCGCGACGAGTCGGCACCCATACAGCAGCACCAGCGACCAAAAGCAGAAGCGCAAGAGCGATCACGACTGGTGAGAACCCGATAGACAAGTTCTTGTCAACGATCACAGCGTGTGCGAGTCGGGCTGCCGCGGACGCCGCCGCCGCGCCAATCAAGCCACCGACAACAACCAAGCGAGTGACCTCGGAGGATATGAGCCGCGCAATTGCCCAATTGTCCGCGCCGAGGGCTTTTCGAATTGCTATTTCACCGGTCCGCTGAGCAACGGCGAAGCTCATGAGTCCGTACAGCCCTACAGCTGCGAGCGTGAGGCCCACAGTGGCAAACACCGTTGAAACCACGGCGAGCAGACGCTCCTGAGTTAACGCCACATCGCGTACTGCTGGCAGACTCCGGGCCTGAAGCACATATTCGCGGCCAAAGCTGTGCACGGCATCCTCGATTCGGCCGAATGTAGACATGGCGTCACCGCGCAAACGAATTATGAGCCCTGGATACGACTGGGTGGCACTAGACGCCTCCCAATAGTTCACATAGACGACGCGCGGCGTTGATTGGCGTGGTCCATAAATCATGGCGTCTCGCACAACACCGATGATCTGCAGATTCTGGTTGGCAGGACCCGAACGAACCATACGGTGAAGCCCTGCGTCAGCCCCAAACAGCGCCGCGCGAAGAGATTCGCTGACGATCGCCGTGCGCGGTACTGCACGCCCAGCGCTGCGAGAAAACGATGAGCCGGCTACCATCGGGATTTGCAAAGTCGAAAAGAACGCATCACTAACAAGCGCGGTTACAGCATCGACCTCGACGTTCAGGTCAGGAACGGTCACGCGCACAGGGCCTGGAGAGCCTGAAAGCGGCAAGACCTGAGACAGCGCGGCCGATTGAATACTAGGAATGGATTCGATCTTGGAGAGGAGGCTGCCGTAGTACGTTCGGCCATCGAACCCGCGTTGGTACCCTCCCGGAACTGCCGCAAGCTGCACCGTGATGACTCGATCCGAGGAAAGCCCTAGGGGAATCGATCTGAGATGCGCGAGCGCAGCGACGAAGAGACTGCCGGTTGTGACCACAACAATTGTTAGTGCAACCTGTGCGACGACTGTGACGCTACGGAGACGGCTATGGGTTCCTTTGAGACGTGTTGATGCGACATTCAGGGATATGGCGTCGACATCGCCGCTGCCCACCCAGACAGGAGCGATCGCAAACGCGGCAAACGCCACAGCGCCGAGAATAGCCGCATACATCAGCAAGCGGTTATCAATGCCAACATCGAAGTTGAAGCCGAGAGTCGCTTCACCGTACAGCGCAACAAGAAAGCGAGCGAGCCAGCGCGCGACGATGAATCCCACGACCACCGCGACTGTAAGCATCACCACGCTCTCCGCCGCGGCTCCTCGCATCAGTTGCCATCGCGAAGCGCCGATGGCAGAACGCACCAACATCTCCCGTCGTCGAACCGCGGACCGGGCAAGGAGGAGATTACCAACGTTGATGCAGCTGATGAGAAGTACAGCACCAGACGTTGCGAGCAACACGACGAGCGGCGTTCGAAATCGGCGACGAAGCCCAAAATCCATACCGGTCGACGCGTCCTCGACCGCCAGCCGTCGACTCAGATATCGCTCGCGTGCGACGCCGATGACCTGAGGAGGAATTGAGTCCTGCAGCAAGGACGACCAGCGCGTGCGCAATTGAATGGTCGTCGCATCTGCGCTCAGGTCGGGCCGAAGCCGCGCCAACACCTGCATCGACGTGTTCGCTGGCGGTGAGTGACCGGGACCAGTGCCAACGTTCGCGTTGAACGTATAGAAGATGCGAGCGGGAAATCCGACTCGGAGACCCGAAAAGCCAGCTTCGGTAACGCCAACAACCGAGAAAAGCACGCCTTCGATGTTGATCGCCTGGCCGAGCGTGGCAGCGTTTCCACCGAAATTGCGCTGCCACTCGTCGTACGACAACACGGCGACATTTGGTGCGCCGGGTCGATCGTCATCTCGCGACAGCAGGCGACCCAGTGCCGGACGGACGCCCAGGGTCCGGAAGCAATCTCCAGTGACGATATTCGCGATGACGGGCATTGTGCGTCCGGCGAATTCGATCGTTACGCCTGGCGGAAAGAATCCGCACAAGCCGGCGAACAGATTTGTTTGGGAGATACGGTCGACGGTCGCACCGAGAATTCCATCGTCGCGGTTTTCGACGCCGACACTCGAGAGGCGGACGAGGCGGTCGGGGCGATGCACTCGAATGGAGCGGAAGAGGAGTGCATCGGTCAGGCTGAACATCGTCGTGCTTGCTCCGATGCCGAGGGCAAGTGTGATCACCACTGCCGTCGTGAAGGCGGGCGACCGTTTCAATGCTCGCACGGCGTAGCGGACATCGCGGACAACGGCATCCATGCTCCCCTCCCAACGCTGCCACAGTTTGCGCGGAGCGAAGCGTAGCGCCTTGATGGCGCCGAGTCGAGCCGCAGAATCGTGGAGGTGATGGTCGGGCATACCGCGACTCGGCGAGTCGCCCGATCCTTGCATCGGGGTGACGGCGCAACAAGCCAGCTACTCCGGGCGAAGCACAATGAGAGACGGGGAAGAATTTTGCTGAACCCGGAATGGGAGGCATAAAATGCCGCCGAGATTCGCCGGTCAATTCGGAAACGTCGGGCTAAGGCACCACATGCGCGGAATCGGCTGGGGATTCTGGGCGGACCTGCGATACGGCACGAGACTTCTACTGCGGAATCCGGGGTTTGCCGCCGTGGCCGTATCGTCGCTGGCGCTGGGGATCGGCGCGAACACCGCGCTCTTCAGCGTCACCGACGCGCTCATGCTCAGAATGCTACCGGTGCCCCACGCCGACGAGATCGTCCGGCTCCGCACGCCGCTGTCCTACCCGGCCTTCCGCACGATTCGCGATCGGACGCAGACGCTCGCCGGCATGTCCGCGTTCAGCGTCTTTCCGGCGAGCGTGCGCACAGGCGAGGATGCAGAGCAGGCCGTCGGGCAAATGGTGTCCGGCGACTTCTATTCGGTGCTTGGCGTCAGCGCGGTTCTCGGCCGCGTCTTGTCGCCGGACGACGATCAGATTCCGGGGGTCGGCGGTCGGGATGGCCCGGTTGCCGTCATCAGCTATCGATACTGGCAGCGCCGCTTCGCGCTCGACCCATCGGTCGTAGGCCGAACGATGACGCTCAACGGCGTCCCGGTCACGATCGTTGGGGTCGCGCCGCCAAAGTTCTTCGGCGTCATCCAGACGCTTTCGCCGGATCTCACGGTCCCAATCGCACTGCAGCCTCGCGTCTTCCCGAGCACGTCCACCGAGCTGTGGGTCCATGGTGATGAGGGCTCGATCCTGACCTACGATCTCAACGATACGTACGGACCGGAGATCGTGGCTCGGCTGAAAAGCGGCATCACGATCGAGCGTGCGTAAGCCGAGCTCACGGTTCTGTACCGACAGATCCTCGCAGCGCGCGGCAGCACGCGGACCGAGGAGCAGCAACGCCACGAACACGCCGAGCAGAGAGTCGACCTCACACCCGCCGGCAACGGCTCCGGCATGTTTCAACCCCAGGAGCGGAGTCTTCTCCTGATCGTGATGTCGGCGGTCCCTGCCGTCGTCCTGCTCATCGCGTGCGCGAACGTGGCAACGCTGCTGCTGGCGAGAGCGGCTGCGCGCCAGCGGGAGGTCGCCATTCGGCTGTCCGTGGGATCGGACCGCATGCGTTTGATCCGGCAGTTGCTGACGGAGAGCCTCGTGATGGCCGTCGCCGGCCGCACCGCGGATTAGCCCGCGCTTAACGAAAAGCTCCGAACCGACGCTCCGAAGACTCATTTTACGGAAGCGGTGGCGCAGCTCAATCCTTCCCTCCGTTGGCGCCGCTTCCATCCCCGGGCGATTATCGGAGCGTCGGCAGGTCGCGAGCATCACACCGTCGCGACCATCACCTAGAGAATAAGAGGGAGCGGCGCCTCGTCCGAGGCCCCGTCAGGGCCAGAGCCCGCCGTGCGGGGCGGAGCGAAGCGCAGCGCCTTGACGGAGCCGAGACGAGCCGCAGAACCCGTGCGAGCTGATGATCGCGGATCTCACTAAAGCAGGTCGGCGTTTATCGTGAGCGTTCGGCCAGTGTGCCGCGAAAATCAGTGACGGCGTCGCGGATTGCGACCACGATGGCTTCTGGCGAGTCGAAGGGCATCAAATGGCCGCTGTTCGCAACGATCACTTGTCGGCCGCGTGCCGAGAGCCGAACCATTTCAGCCTGAAGTTGAATCCACGCGCGGTGGTCCTCGTCAGCGGCAGCGTCACGGCCCGTTACACGCCCCGCCGTGAGCACAAGCAATGGACGGTCTCCGAGACCGCCTGCCTCACGCGCCTGCTCCGCGCTTCGCTGGAACCATTCCGTCGCACTTGCCTGCACGGCGTTTGCCAGCGTGGCTAGCTGCTGAATTGTCCGCCACTCCATCGCTGATAGGGACACGGGCTGCGGTTCATTTGTCAAACTGCCGTTTGCCATGAGCCGCAGTACTCCTGTCTGGCGCAATGTCGCCATCCACATCTCGAACACGGGACGAAATGGTGCGGGAAGGCGAATACGCGGACGACCACGGGGAATGCGTTGGTCGACATCCTCGTGAGAGGCGTCAATGAGAACCACACCCGCCACATCCTGACGGAACATCCCGGCGTACACGCGCACGTTTAATCCGCCGATCGAATGACCCACGAGCACGTACGGCGCAGGAATGTGAGCGGCATTCAGGAGGGCGTGAAGGTCCCTGGCGGCGTCGGCACTCGTGTGTGGCGCAGGGGCTGGATCGCTCCAGCCGTAACCAGCGCGGTCGTACCAACAGGCTCGTGTGAACGTGCTGACTTCACGCTGCGTGGCGGCCCAGCTGAACCCCGGCATTCCGCCGCCGCTATCAAAAATGACCGATGGCGTGCCTTCGCCCGAACAGAAGATGTTCAGCGCTCGCGGACCGATGGCTATTGATTGGCCGATCTGGGGAATGCGCGTCCGATCCCGCCGCTCAGACAGTTGCTCGTAGGCCGCCCCGCAGCCAACGAGAAGCAGAATTGCGAGTACGAACCGCAGGGCATACCGCATCTCTCTGCGCTGAGCCTAGCGGCATCGACTTCTGCCGACAAGCGGCAAACTAGTTGCCGGAGTCGCTCGCCAGATCGGCGTTTATCGGAACCGACGGGTTCCTGAGTCCGCACCTGACGGGGAGGTGTGACGCGCCGATTTCTACCAGATCGACGTTTAAAGCCACAGCGTCAGATGGTGTGTGTTGTTTCTTGACTTGTATTCAAGGCGACGACAACGAACGTCAAGTCATCATGTTGTTCGGCGTCGCCGATCCAATCCCGCATGGTGTCGGAGAGTCTCGTCGAAATCTCATCCGCCGGGGCACCAACCGCCGCACGCAGCATGTGCTTGAGCCTCTCTTCTCCGAATTCTTCGCCCGCAGTATTTAGGGCCTCCGTAACACCATCCGTAAACGCGACCAGTAGATCCCCCCGCCGCAAATCGATGTCCGCCTCTTGAAACTCAATTTCCGGGAAGAGTCCGAGCACCGTACCGCCGACGCAGAGCTCAATGATCTCCGTCGTCTCATTCGCACAGCGCACCAAATAGGGCGGATTGTGGCCTGCATTGATGTACCGAAGCCGCTGGCCGCGATTCTCGACCTGCGCGTAGAAGAAAGTCGCGTATTTGTTGGCTCCTGTGGACTGATACAAGAATCTATTCATTTGCGCTGCAAGCTGGGACAAGGACACGTGCCGCTGCGACGAGATCACCCGCAGCGAAGCCTGCACCACTGACATGACGAGCGCAGCGGAGATGCCCTTGCCCGAGACGTCCGCCACTGCGATCCCGACCTGTTCTCCTCCCAGATCGAGAAAGTCGTAGTAGTCGCCCCCGATTGTCCGCGCGGGAAGGGTAAATGCCGCGAACGTAGCAGCCGCGCTTCGCGGCGCTTGCGGTGGCAGCAGTCGCCGCTGTACTTCGGCGGCCATTGCAAGGTCCCGCCGCACCTTCTCCTGTTCCAGCGCACGATCCGTTAAGCGCGCGTTCTCGAGCATCAAGGCGATCACCTCCGCCGAGTTGCTCAAGACCCGCCGCTCCGCGGTCGTGTACCGCTCACGACCGGTAGGAAGCCCCAGCAAGAGCACGCCCACGACCTCGTTCTTCGTGCGCAGCGGAACCACCGTCTGGACTCCGGTTGACGCCAGTGCCTCTATCTCGGCGATATGCTCCGGCCTGGATTCTCGCGCCCATCGCAGCCACATGGCGAAGTGACCCTGCGGCAGTGCGAGCGGGTGAGGGTAGTGCCGAAGGAGGTTCATCAGGACCCCCTGGGCCGGGATCGAGCACGTCCTACCGCGGTACTCCCCACCGGCCTTCTCGAGCAGCATGATGGACGACGCGCCCGTCCGTTCCTGTAAGGTCGCGAGCGACGCGTCCGCAGCGTCCCGAACGGACCCCGCACGGCGAACCGAATCCGCGAACTCGCTGATCAGAGTCCCAAGCGACACGACGGGCTGCTCGTCGTCCCCGGAGAGATGCCGGACAGCTCGCTCGACCTTCTGCCGTGCAGCCTGCCACACCGATTCCGGCTGGTCCCGGATCGCCGCCATCGGGGAGAGGAGCGACGCTCGCCACGCCGGGACCGCAGACGCCGCCAACGCCACAGCGCCAACAATCGCAGTCGCCGAGACGAACGGAACGGGCCCGACGTTCCCGATCTCGAAGGCGCGCACCAAGTACAGCGCGGCACCGAATCCCAGCAAACCTCCAACCACCACTCCAAGGACGGCCATCGTGAGACCACCACCGACGATCAGCGAAAGCACGCTGCGGCTGGTGGCACCCAGGGCCATCCGCGTCCCAATCTCGACCTTCCGATGCTGCACGAAATAGGAAACGACCCCGTAGACCCCCAACGTTGCGAGCAGCAGCGCGGCGAGGGCAAAGAAAGCGGTAAGGGTAGACGCCGCGCGCTCCAGCGTCATCGATCGCTGAATGATGTCGCGCATGCTCGCGACTTGATGAATCGGCAGCTCTGGATCGACGCTCTGGACGGCACGACGGATGTCGGGCAGGAGCGCTGCGACCGGTCTCGCTGAGCGCACCACGAAGTTCATCGTCTCGACGGTTGGCAGAGCGCTCAGAATGTAGATATCCGGCACGGGCGGATTGCCCAGGCCGTCGTTGCGCACATCGCCGACGACTCCGACCACCTGGAAGCGCGAGCCTGTGGGATTGAGAAACCTCCCAAACGTCCCGATGGGATCCCGGTCGCCCCAGTACGCGTGGCCGCGGACTGGCTGATGACGGCGACGGCGTGGTCATCGCGCACATCGGTCTCACTCAGCAGTCGTCCACGTCGCAGCGGAATCCCCATGGCCCGAAAGTAGTCGGGGCTGATGGCCATGAGGCTGGTCCGCTGTCCCGCCATGAGATCCGTAGGCCGGCCTTCCGGATAAATGTTGGTGCCGAGACAGCACCCATCGAGCGGCAACTGGTTCGCGAAAGCGACGGCGTCGACGCCGGGAATGACGCTCAACGCCTCGACGAGCCGTCGCTGGAACGGAATGCGCCTCGCGGGATCGTCAGCGATGGGGCCCGGAATGCTGGCGACGAACGTCAACACATGATCAGCGTCGAGACCGGCGGATGTGCGCGACAGATTCCTGAGGTGGCTGATCAGGATGGCGCTGAGCGCGAGCAGGGCGAAGGCCAGCGCGATCTCGGCGACGACCAGCGACTGAGACACGCGCCGGCTGCGCGCGCCCGCTGACGCACGGGCCCCCTCGCCAAGCGCCTCCGCGGGTGCGGTCCGTAACGCCTGCCAGAGCGGAGCCAGGCTGGACAAGACGCTTGCGAGAATCGCTGCTCCCGCCGCGAACAACACAACTGCCCAATCGACAGCAATCTCCTCCGCGCGGGGGAGATAGTCCGAGACCATCGAGACCACTCCAGGTGTTAGCGTGAGACTCAGGACGATCCCCGCGGCTGCACCGACGAGCGCGATCGGCAGGCTTTCGGCGAGGTAGAGCGCGGCGAGCTGTGACCGGCTGGCTCCCAGCGCCACGCGCATCGCCGTTTCGCGCGCGTGGGCAACCGACCGCGCCAACAGGAGTCCGGCGGCATTCGCGCAGGTGATCAGAAACAGGAGCGCTGCCGCTGCCAGCAGTAACAACAGCGTCGGTCGGATGTCCTTAATGACGGTCTCCCGAAGATCGAAGACGCGCGCGGTATAGGCGGGATGATTGATGGGATCTTCCGCGGCGATTTCTCCAGCCACGCGTTTAACGTCGGCCTCAGCGACCGCAAACGTCACGTCTGGCTTGCGTCGCGCGTACGCGAAATACAGTGCGCCCGCTCCGGGTTCCCCTCGTCCTCCTGGATCGAGAGCGATCCAAACGTCCGTTCCGGTTCCCGACATGATGCCGGCGACCGGAAGCGCGAAATGCTCCGGCATCACGCCGGTAACCGTATAGCTGCGTCCGTCTAGGGTGAGGGACTTGCCGACGATGGCGGAGTCGGCTCCCAGCCGCCGCCAGAGCGGTGCGGAAATCACAACGCCAGTCTCGTCCTGGAACCACTGGCCCAGCATCGGATCGACGCCGAGCTCGCGCACCAGCCGCGGCGTGACTGCAACACCCTCGACGTGATGCGGTTCGCCCGCGAAGGTCAGGTTCTTGCCCGCGAAGCGGAACGATCCGAACGAATCGAAGACGCGGGTTCGCTCCTGATAGGTCTGCGCGTCCCTGAAGGAGAGCGACCCGTAATGCTCGGGATCGTTGACCGCTGCGCTGAAGATGGCGACGAACCGGTCACCGTCACGATACGGCAACGGTTTCAGCATCACCGCGTTGACGACGGTGTATATGGCCGTGGCCGCTCCGATGCCAGCTGCGAAGGCAGCCGCAGCGAAGAATGCGACAGCCTTGTCGTTCCGCCAGGATCGCCACCCCTGCAGGACGAGCATGCCGGGATTATGCAACGGAGGATGACAGAAGCCTAAGTATCTCGTCGCTCCGGCAAATGCAGATGCTTGGAAGCGCGCCGGGGTGCTCCTTTCCAATCCGACGGGAGACGCTGGATCATATTCAAGACAGGAATGTAATTGGTAGATCGCGCGATGCATGCATCGGGGCAATTGTCCGCACAACTCGTGGCACGGTCGACCGAGGACGTAATTCGGATGGCGCGGGCGGTGACTTCAGTAACGACTGGTCGCGTTGTGTGTAGGGGACGCGCCGCAGGCGCTGGATCGGGCGGCAGACGACGTTCGCCTCGTGGCGGAGATCCGCGCGGCCTGGGTGTTCCGGCTGACAACTTCGCTTCGTGGCGTCATTCCGCAACATACCACCGCCTCGCGATCACCGTCGCTCGCCGATGCGTCAGCGCGACCTGCAGGCGGCGCGCGCCTTTCTCCTGGTCCGGAGGCTCCACCAGCAGGACGTAGTGGCCGGCCAGCACACCCGCCAGACGGTCGAACGCGGCGGTCGTGAAGATGTGCGACTGCAGGTAGAAGCCGCCGGTGTCGCTCGCTATTGATTGCAGTCCTTCCTGGCGCGCGTGATAGTCGGCGGTCGTGATGTCGACGCAGAATACCGACACGCGGGCTTTCTGCAGCCTCATTATCGCCTCTGGATAGCCGGCGTCCATGTCGACTGACTGGAACTTCGGGATCCAGGTTCCCATCCCATATCCGAGCACGATGATGCTCTTCGCACCGGGCAACGGCTCGAGCGTCTCGCCGAGCAGCCGCAGTGTCTGCTCGATCGTGTTGCTCGACGAAAACGCGGCGAGCCGGCCAGTGAGCGACGGCGCTGGACCGGGATCCAGGCGCGGCGGCGAGCCGACGACGATGTCGTGCTCGAGCACGCGCCGCATTTCCGGCACGTCGTTCGTGAAATCGAGCCAGAGATGTGCCTGCGTGTCGAACGACACGACCGCGGAGCGGTCCTCGGACGTGATCACGCCCGCGAAGGCGGCGAGGTCGCGGCGGATGCGCATCAGCCCGGCGACTTCGGACAGATCTGGTTTCTTCTGATAGAGGAAGACGATCCAGCGGCCGTGCGGCGGCACGACGTCAGGCCTCGACGGCGCCGACGTGAGCGAGGCCGCGTCCTCGGCAGCAGCCCACTCCATCGTGTCGACCGCCGCAGTCTTGCCGTCGATCCGGACGGAGAAGTCAGCGGGCGTTAGCCCCGCGACCGGCTTGCCGGCGTTGTCCACGACACGAACGTCGACGAGGACGCGGGGGACGTCGACGCGGTCCCGATAGGTCTGCTGGGCCGCCAGGCCCGCCGCGGCGACCGCGATAAGCCAGCCGTTCACGCCCGCCATCGTAAGCTCAAAACCATCGAGGCGCCGCACGTGTACGAGTTTAGGCGGTGTCAGTCGCCAGATCGGCGTTTTGCGTTACAGTGTCCGGTCCTTTCGGATGATGCTGCTGACGAACGAGGCGGTCAGCGGCTATCTATTCGCTTCGGCGTCTTCTTGGTCAGCCTGAATCGGTATTCGTGTCCCTTCGCGTCGCGGATGTAGACCGTCTTTTTCGTGATAGCAAACATCACTCGATCACCGACGATCAAGTTCAAGCTGCCGGCGCCAACAGGGAGAATGTCCTTCACTTCAACCCGGTCGTCCTGCGTCTCAATCACATAGGTCGCAACCTCCGGGACGGTCGGAGGATTGGCGGGACTCGGTGGTCCGAACGGTCTGGATCCGACTCTGTCCTGGCCGACGGTCAAGTCACGCATGACGCCAGCGTCGGTGCAGGTGCCGGTTTGCCAGTAACGTTCGGGAGCACCGGCCGCGACACCAACCAGGCAGTTGATCGCAGCCGCCGTTGTCAGAAGCCGCAGCGACCATTTCATAGGTCTGCTCCTCCCACTCATTCTATGGCCGATGCTGGTCGGGTAGACGCGTCGGCTTTCGTCGGATACGAATGATCGCCGAGTACAGGGCCTGAGCTGGCGGCGGCCCCCGGCCACAGCCACCAGGTCGGCGTTTGTCGTTACCGACGCCTTCGATTCACTTCATTCAACGAGCAATAGCTCTGACTTGCTCACTTCAGGAACTTACGCGCCTGCCCTCGTATCTTGGGAGGGTCGGTGTGATATAAGCGGACAGGCCGAAACTCGTCCTCAGCCGGGACCCTGCACTGGGCCGCTGGCAATGGACCGGAATGAACGCCAGGCCGCTCCTTCTTGCGCTGCTGCTCATCGGTCCGTCCGCTCAGGCGAAGGACGTCACCGTTCAGGTGAACGGCCGCTCCGTGCGGCTCGACATCGCCTCGCCTGCGCGGCCCAGCGCGACGCGTCCAACGATCGTGTTTGAGAGCGGCCTCGGCACCCCGGGCACGGGCGACTTCGCGCACGTGCTTCCGCTTCTCTCGAGAGATCTGCGCACGATTCGATACGACCGGCCGGGACTCGGCAGATCAGCCGACGATGGAGAGTCACCGACGCTTCGGCACATTGCGACTGTATTGCACGATGCGCTGGCCGCTGCTGGCGTCACGCCGCCGTACGTCCTGGTTGGACACTCGCTTGGCGGCACGCGGATCCGGATGTTTGCCGGCGTCTACCCCAACGGGGTCGCCGGCCTCGTGTTCGTCGACCCCACGCCCGACTTCACCCGGACGTCCGATGATGATGTCAACGACATCTTTGTTCCCCTTGGACTTGGACAGAAAGAACGCGACGAAATGCGCGCGCTGCAGAAGCCCAACCCAGCGACGCCGAAACCAATCCTCGCCGAGAGTGCAATGGCGTCAGCGATGTCCGCCGCCGGCTTCCCCGAGATTCAGTCGCTGCCTCCGTTGCGCAACATTCCAGTCGTGGTGCTCGTGGGCGACAGCGACACCGAATGGCCGACCTCAATGCCCGTGTCGTTTGACATGCACCGGTGGGTGCGCCAGTGGCTCAGCGTGCGGAACGCGTCACTTCGCCGGTTCGCAACAAGCCTTGCGCGAGGAACGTTCGTCGAGACCGCGACGAGCTCTCATCAGATCCAAAACTCGGAGCCTGGGTTGATCGCGTGGGCGATTGAGCGTGTGTTGCAGCAGCGATGAATTGGCGCGTGCCGGTTCGTGGGCTACGGCACAGTCGCCGGATATCGCCGGATAAATCCAGAGTAGTCGCCAAGCGAGGAAATTTCGACGGTCGGGCATCGGGATCCCCTGCGCCGTCACTCAGTACTTATCCGGCAAGGTCGACCCTCACTCTCGCCAGTTGGAACCAGATCGCGGATGGCTGAGGCGCGTCGAAGACTTCACGCCGGTGACGCGAGCGGATTGGGCCCACGACGGAAGCGTCGTTTACTTCAAACCGAGTCTCTTGCCGGCCGAGAGCAGTTCAATCGACTCGCGAATACGCCTTTCCCGCGTCTTAGCTCGTTTGGCTGTGTGAATCCACACCACGAAATCACGCCGGTACGTCGGAGCAAGCGCCTGAAAGTTTTGCCATGCGCTGAGGTTCGTCCTGAATGCTTTGGCAACGTAGGCAGGCAGCTCCGGGATCGGTGGGTGTGGCGCATAGCTGTTTCCCGTGGGAGCCGCTGCGAGGCCAGGCGCTGCAAGCAGGCCAGCCGCCTTGAGTTCGTTCCAGCGTCTCCGGTTGATGTCCGACCACTTGCTCGTCGCCTTGCGCGGCGTGACTTTGATCGCGTAGCGATCGTCGTCCAAGCGTTTGACCAGGCTGTCGACCCATCCGAAGCAGAGCGCCTCGCGCACAAGGTCTTCATAGGGCATCGACTTCACGCGGGTGTGTTGCTTGTGGCGGACGAGCCAGATGCCGGCGCTGGACGCATGGTGCTTCGCGAGCCACTGCCGCCACTGTTCCCGTGTTCGCACCTCGAGCGTGATCAGATTCCCCGCCACAGCTTGTCAGATTGGCATATCCGGATTGTCGATGACGAAACGCCAGGTTCCGTCCGACTGTCGTCGCGGAACCTCTGTGCTCAACCCTCGCCGTACCGTTGCGGAAGGGGGTGCCTCGGGCGATGCGATGGCCCAAGCGCCGTGCAGCACAACGAGCCCGTCAGGGCCCTCAATCACGGCGCGTGTGGCCAGAGCAATCTGGCCACCAGCAGCCAACCACCGCTCGAGCGCGGCTCTCACACTGTCATGACCCGCCACGGACTCACCGCCAACCACGATGGTGGCGTTCGGCTCGTAGAGTGCGAGCAGTTCGTTGAGGTCGCCGCGATTGAACGCCTGTGCGAACAGTGCGTGCAGCTCGGTCGGCTGGTAGGCGGGCATGGGCAATACATGCTACTCCGTTGTAGTCGCCAAGCAAGAGGCGACCGCGTCTGCGCGTCTTCGGGAATCGGTGCACCGTTTATCAGTAGCATGTGGCCCAGGCAAGTGCTCTAAGGTGTGCTCATGCGGATCGTCCCTGTTCCCGCCGCCGTTCCGCCTCCTCCAGCCACTGGGCCATCTTCTCGTCGCTCTTGCCGTAGCGCGCCCAACCTATTGCGTTACTGTCCCAACGGTAGTCCTTGATCGTCATGTCGATGCCGCGGTCGATGAGGAATTGCATCGACTCGTAAGGGTTCGGCAGGAAGACCAGATGATGCAGGATACTCGCCGGCTCGTGCGAGTTCCAATCAGTGCTGATGTTTGCGCCGTGCTCGAGGAGGAAATCTGCCACGTCGAAGTGACGGTTGATGACCGACCACGCGAGCGCGGTGTCGAGAACATGCTGCACCGTGGGCGCGCCCCAGTGGAGGTCATCGTGCTTTCGTAGATGCGGGCTGGTGCGGGGGTAGTGATTGTCGAGATCGCCCAGCGCCGGCTGTCCGGTTGCGTCGAACCATTTCTTGACCCTTGTGAAATCGCCCATGCCAGCTGCATGTGGTAGATCGTCGGGCAGCGGCCAAATGCGCCTCAGTAACGGAATGAGTTCCGTCTTTGCGTAGGTGAGCGCGTACGCGATCGCCTCGGACTGTGGCGGCGGCTGGCGACGCAGGATCGCAGCATCGAGATCGAACAGCGCGCTGATAAACGCGCCGCGATCGTTCTTAAAGCTGGCTTTGGCCACTAGATCGTTTTGAAACCAGACGTAGTCGTCGCCGAGGAGCCAGGGCTCGCGTTTCAGCATGTTCACGAATGACACGAGGTCCTTGTTGTGAAACGAGCGCACGGCATGTCCGATCACAAATGCTTCCCAGAGTCCCGCCGCTTGGGTGTGATCGAAGTCCAGTGACTGCCTTTCCATGAAGAACTTGATGAAGGACTGCCGGTCCGTCGTGTCGTCGATGCGTCTGCCGAGCTCGGGATCGAGCCCGATCGTTCGCTCCAGCAGCAACGACGCAATCTCCTCGTGCTCGTAGCGGCATGCGCAGATGAACGCGTCATTCAGCGCTGCCGGGTCGGACGCGTTCTCCCGCAGAAGAGCGCGAACACCGGCGAGATCGCCGAGCGCGACACGAAACTTCAACGTGCGCGGCAGCAGGCCTTTGCGCTCGAACAAGTGCAACAGCCCAACGGCTCGTGACTGGAGAATACCCTCCGCCACTCGCGGCAACACGACGACGCCTCGCCCGAGCAGCAGCTCCGCGCATGCTCCGCGCGTGAACCAATGTTCTCGTTCCGCACCGAAGGCGTCGCCATAGGCGCCCGTGGCCATCTCCAGCAGACTGCCGTGCCGCTCGTCTCCCTGCCAAGACAGCAAGGCCGGGTATTCAGCAAGCAGTTGCTTCAGGCGTTCGACGTCGTTGTCGTGAATGACGCGCCGAGCCTGTGTTGCCGCCCACTCGAGTCCCTTGCCGAGGCGTTTGCTGACTTCGGCGGTCAGATCTTGCCAGCCGGCGTAGCCGTACTCACGGGCGATCACGAGTTGCGCATTTCGCTGCGTCAACGGCAGGTCGACATGTGGCAGGTGCACGCGCGCACGTGCGATGGCATCGGCGTCACCGGCGGTGATGTCGCGCGCGAGCTTCTTTGCCTGTTTACGGAGGGACTCGAGAGACGGACGGGCAGGGAGCGACTTCGATGCGGTCATTGCACCCTCCTTTCATGAATCGCCTGTGCCCCGCTGAACCCAGGCTGAAAGAAGGTGCACACGCACACGCCTCAGACCGAACAGGTGGGAGTCTTCCCTTGCCGCGGGTGGGTGGCGCCCTGTCAGCGCGCTCCCGGCAGTATCAAGGGACTGCCGCTTCGATGTCAAACGCGGCAAAGCTGGGCGGTCGGTCACGAAGGTAATGAGCAGTCGCGTAGTGTTTAGCCGCCGACGTACGCTGGCCGGGATATTGCGCGACTTAGCTTTCGCGCACCACCTCTGCTGGATCGATCCGCGACGCATGCCACGCCGGCAGCGACGCAGCGATCACGGCGACGCCAGCAAGAACGACTGCCGATGCGATCAGCGTAGTGGGATCGCGCGGTTCCAATCCGTAGAGCAGCGCCCTGACGAACTGCGACGACCACATGCTTAGCGCCGCGCCGACGAGTAGGCCGATCGCGACGAGGGCAGCAACATGAGACAAAACAAGTCGAACGATCACGCCCGGAGCAGTTCCCAGCGCCATGCGAATCCCGAGTTTCGGCACGGCGGCGGACGACTGCATACGCCGTGACGCCGTACAAACCAAGAGACGCCAGAACAAGCGCCAACCGCCCGAAGAACGTGGCGAGAATGGCGGTGACTCGTTCCTGGATGAGGGACGCATTTATTTGATCTGGCAGCGGCGTGAACGTGACGGTGACTTCGCGATTGACATGTTCAATTGCCGCCGCGACGCTCTCTGCAGCCGTTGATGGCCTCAGGGCCACGGCGAGAAGCACCCAAGACCGGAACGGTTGGAACGGTCGCAGCTTGAGATCCGACGGCCCAGCGCCCTCGGTGACGGCACTCTACGCGACAGCGACCTGAAAGCGGCCGACAGATTGTCCGTCGCGCTCAGGCGCACCAACCTCAGGGCCGGTGACCCCATCGACAGCCGTTGCGCGCGACTTCTCCCAGGACAAGTCGCGTGGCATGAGCATGTGGAGGGTACGATGCGTCGCGCACATCCGCCACGCATCGACACCTCCCGCCGGCGTGTGATTCGAGTGAGCGCTTAGCGGCACGCCCTGAATCCCGCCTTACCGAGTCCGCCACGCGAGCCGATCGCCTCAGGCCGATCGTCCTCCGTCGCACCATCCAGACTCGGTTCGTCAATCCGAGAACCAGGCGTCGAGCGCCAATGCTCGGCGCCGCACTTGCGCGGAGGGACCGATGCGGAAGACGGCGTACCCGGAATCGACGCATACTGCAGACACCACGCAGCCGCCGGCGAACAGCGCGCCGGCCAATAACGGACTACCGAACCGGCTGATGACCGCATTCGAGGTCGCGGAGTTTATCGGCTGCCACGAAGAGACGGTGCGGCGCGCATACCTACGCGGCCTGCTCGTCTCGCAGCGATTCGGCGTTCGAGGAAGGAGGTTCCGACCTGAAGCCGTCCTCGACTGGCTGCGTCGAGGCGCACCAACCCGAGTCTCGTAACCGGAAAGGAGGACCTGTATGGCCGTTCGGAAGCAATGTGGCAGCAGAGGCTGCAGGGCGAGCCCGCGCTGCGCGCATCCGTGGTGGCTTAACGTCATGCACCACGGAAAACGCTATCGGATGCCCGTCGACGATTTCGCGTTCGCGCGAGGCGCCACGGCATCCGTCACTTCGAAGCAAGAAGCCGAGAAGGTCTGGGAACCGAAGTTCATCGCGGAGATCGCGGCGGGCAAAGATCCCCGTGTGATTCCTGCACGGGAGAACGCAGCCGGCAAACCGACGACCGTTGCCGATCTCTTCACGCTCTATCGTGAGCGGTACGTCGAGGTTGAACCGCTCAAGAGTCGACACACGGCCAAGAGCCAGCTTCGCGTGCTCACGTCGGAAGTCGGTCAGCTGCCCGTGAAGGCGCTCGAACGTCCTGAAGCGATCGAGGACTTCAAGGCACGGTGTTCAGAACGGGCAATCGCGACAACCAACCGGTACCTCGCTCGACTGCGGCACGTATGTAACTGGGCAATCGGACGAGATCTGCTCGCTGCGATACCATTTCATCGACTTGGGTTGCGGATCGTCACGAAGAACGAACGACGTCGAGACCGCCGTGTCAGTGAGGCCGAAGAACAGCAGTTGCTCGACGCGTGCAAGCGGCTCAACGAGGTTCCGCGCGCGAACGCGAAGCTGAGCTGGGACATCGTAAACGACATCCGACGACGCGCCCAGGTAGGCGTCACTCAAAACGAGCTCGCCAGAAGGTTCCAGATCCCGCAGTCGCTCTGCAGCGAAATCGTCACGAAGCAGATCTGGGATCCCGATGCGAAGCTAACCACCGGCGACGAGATGCGCGACCGCATCATCGGCGCACTCGACACCGGCTGTCGATGTGGCGAGATGATGAAGATTCAGAACCGGCACATCGACTGGCAGCATCGCTGGATCCGAATCCTGAAAGAGAACTCGAAAACGGAGGTGGCGCGCGTGATCCCGTTTGAACGCGGCAGTCGCCTCGAGGAGGTACTACGACGACGAGCGTTCCTCGGACCGGACGCCTACGTTTTCGGCCACGCAAAGACGGGCGAATACGTGCGCAGCTTCCGATCGGCTTGGGAAACGTTGTTGCTGCTGTGCCACGGTGTCGTGCCGACTGCACGCGCGAGCGGTCATCGGCGGCTGGAACGTGACGCTCTTCGGAAGATCAACCTGCACTGGCACGACCTGCGGCACGAGGCACTGTCGCGTCTTGCAGACGAAGGCGTTCAGGTCCACGAGCTGCAGCTGCTCGCCGGTCACGCGAACATCACGACGACGCAGCGGTACATGAATGCGCGGGCGAACTCGCTGGCGGAATCGATGAAGCACGCGCGCCAGCGCCGCGCCGATCGACTCGCGACGCGATCAGACGACAACGTGCAGGTGGGCTGAAAATGCGAGTGAGGCGCTACCGATTGTCAGCCGTTTGTCAGCCGGCTCGGGCTGTGCGACTGACGCTTCTCGAAACCTTCCAAATTGTTCGAGAGAGTGGTGGCGAGGGACAGAATCGAACTGTCGACACTACGATTTTCAGTCGTATGCTCTACCAACTGAGCTACCTCGCCACGCCCGGACCGAACTCTCATCATAGCAAGTAATCGGGGCGCGGCGAAGGGTGACGGCGGTTCCGCTCGCCTGAAAGGCTCGCGCGGCGAGCGGAGTGCGTGCGCTCGGCTGAAAGCCTGGTCGCTCAGTTTTTCCAGAGACCGCGATCTTTCAGACGCACGAGCTCCTCGGGATCGGTCGTCGTGAAGCCGCGCGCCCGCGCGTGATTGATGAAGCCGGGCGTGACGCCGTGGTCGCGCATCCGCACGACCTGCGTCAGCGATAGATCCTTCAGAAGCGACTTCATGTCCGCGAGGTAGTCGGCGCTGACGCCGTGATCCTTCGCGCGGACCACATCGTCGATTGGCAGGTTCTTGAAGCCCTGCGCGCCGAGCTCGCGGATGAAAGCCGCGTTGACGCCGTGGTCGCGCACGCGCACGAGATCCTCGGTCGCGAGCCTGTCGTAGCCGGCGCTTTTCAGCTCGTTGACGAATTGCGCCGTGACGCCGTGATCGCGCAGCCGCACGAACTGATCGATCGTCGAGGCGGTCAGTCCGAGGCGCCGGATCTCCTGCACGAATTCTGGACTCACCCCGTGGTCTCTCGATCGAACCAGATCTTCGATGGCGACATTCCCGAAGCCCGCTTTGCGCATGTCCTGGATGTAGGTCGGCGTGACGCCGTGATCGCGCGTGCGCACCAGCTCCTCGAGCGTCGCCGCCTTGAAGCCTTCGGCCTTCATCGCCTTGATGTAGTCGATCGTCACGCCGTGGTTCTTCGAGCGCTGGATCTGATCGAGCGACAGCTTGTCGTAACCTTCCGCCTTCAGCGCGGCGATGTAGCGCGGTCCGACGTCGTGGACGGTGAGCTGAAATTGACGCCAGAGCGGGATGTCGTCGTTGTATCCGAGGCGGCGCATCTCGGCGATGTATTCGCGGCGCGGCGCAAAGGTAAACAGCCCGGCGCCCCGCCCGTCGCGGAACGAGCCTTCGAAGCCGAGCGTGCCCCCTTCGCGCCGGAGCTCGAACTTCACGCTGGCGGCCGTAAAGCGCTCGTCGTTTCCCGGCAGCCCCGACAGCTCGTCGACCGGGAGACTTTGGCCCATGTTCCAGCCGCCTCGCCAGTCGTTGTTGCGGTTCCAGTCGTCAGGTTGCGTTGCCTGAACCTGGAGGAAAACCTTGTTATTTCGAAGCTCGGCCGTCCAGGTGCCGTGGATGTCGGCGGTCTGGGCGCCGGCACCGGCGGTTTGCAGAACGATAGCGGCAGCAGCAAGTGTTCGCATGCCGCCTTCGACGGGTCGGCCGCTGGAAAGGTTGAAACGCGCGTTAGGCAACGAGTACACACGGCCGCCCGTCTCCGTGTGCTCGAGCGTCAGCTCCGGGAAGCGGGCGAGGCGCCGCTCGACGTCGGGCCACTCGCCCGGAGCATACAGATCCTCGTGCACGACGACGTAAGTGACGCCAATCTCGCTGAGCGCGTGGATGCTGGTCGCATCCGGAAACGTCGTGAGCTGCCAGTACAGGTTGTCGGAGAAGTTGGGCAGCAGGCCGCTGTAGCCGTGGATGGTCTTCTGCCAATGCGCCATCGAGTGCAGCATGTAGATCGACTGCCGCTCTTCGCGAACGGTGACGTTCTTCGAATCGGCGACGGGGACTTCCGCGACGGCGAAAGGTGGCGGACGAGTGGCGAGCCACCGATCGACGGCCGGCAGCCGCACGGATTGCGCCGCGATGTCGAGCGGCATGCCGGCGAATTCGATCGCCATAACGGCCGCGACGGACGCGGCCGCCGCCGATCGCTGGCGGGCTGAAAGCCGCGCGGTCAACCGGTCGAATCCGTGCGCGGCCACCACGGCGAGCGCAAGGATACCGAGGATCATGAACCGCGACGGCGCGCGGATGAAATTCAATCCAGGCAGCCAGTAGATGAACTGCCACGCGCCAAACGGCGGCCCCATCGACAGCCACACGCTCAGAACGAACATCAGCGTGTAGAACGTCGCGGCGTCGCCGCGCGGGAACCGCGGGCGAGAGAGAAGCGGTACGCGTGACGCGATCGCGATTCGCATCGCCAGCGCGACGGCAACCCATAGCCACGCGCGCCACGCCTGACGCGCCGATAGAATGACGATCGTGCCGACGCGGACCCTCGCGTCGTTCGTCGCCGTCGCGTACACCGCGACGGCGAGCGCGAGAACGATGACCACGTTCAGCGCGAGCGCCGCGCGGCGCCGCGCGATGCCGCGCTCGACGCGCCAAACGATGCCGACGGCGCCCAGCATCAACGGTATGTAGCCGGGGAAGAGATAAGCGGTCGCCGTTTCGTACACTCGTGCGGACGGCATGAACCGCGCAACCAGGTACTGCTGCACGTGCGAGGGCGATGCGAGGAAGCTGGTCCACGACACATGCCAGTTCTCCAGCGTCCGGCGCAGTCCCATCTCGACCTGCACGACGCGATAGGGCAGAACAACCAGGATTGCCGGCGCAAGGAGCAGCGCGCCGACGATCCCGGCGTCGCGAAGGCGTTCGATGGGCGCGGCCGGCTCGCCGAGGACCATGTGGTACACGATCAACGCCGCGAGGACGATCGCCAGAAAGACCGCGCCGTGGCCGCTCGTCAGCGCCTGGAGCGTGAAGAACGCGATCGCGAGTCGCAGATCGCGCGGCTGGCGACGATCGAGGTACCGATGCGCGAAGGCGACAGAGAAGGGTATCCACTGGACGTTCGTGAGGTGGAGCTGATCCAGCCGGAAGAAGCGCGCCGGCGAGAAACCGTAAATCATCGCCGCGAGCACCGCACCGGCCACGCTGACGCCGACGGCGCGTGCGAGCACGTACGCGCCGAGCGCGCACAGCGGTGCGGTGACGAGCGCCGCGACGTTCATGGCGAGCACCGGGTTGCCGGTCAGCCACAGCACCGGCGCCGCGAATAACGCGCTGCCGATCAGGTTCTCGGAATAGGCGAGCGTATGGTGCAGCGGATAGAAAATGTTGGACTCGAAGATCGAGAGCGGCCGATGGACCAACGCGTGGACATCCCACGCGAGCGTCCAGATGTACAGGTTCGCGTCGGTTCCCAGCGACATGACATGGTCGCCCGGGTGAACCGACAGCGGGTAAGCGTAGACGATGGTGAGCGCGATGCAGCCGAGCGCCAGCCAGACCACGATGTGACGCTCGGCTGAAGCATTCGCCGTTCGACGCGGCTCAGGGCGCGCGCTCCGGTCGGATGTCACACGGTCGCGGGTTCGGCCTCGCGGACCATCCCGAGCTCGCGGCGAACGCGGTCCTCGATCGCCTTGTAGACGTCGGGGTTGTCCTTGAGGAACTGCTTCGCGTTCTCGCGTCCCTGGCCGAGCCGCTCGCCGCCGTACGCGAACCACGCGCCCGACTTCTCGACGATGCGCTTGTCGACCGCCAGATCGAGCAGATCGCCGGTACGCGAGATCCCCTCGCCGTACATCACGTCGAATTCCGCTTCGCGGAACGGCGGCGCCACTTTGTTCTTGACCACCTTGACGCGTGTGCGGCCGCCGACCACGGCGTCGCCGTCCTTGATCGACGCGATGCGGCGGATGTCGATGCGCACCGACGCATAGAACTTCAGCGCGCGGCCGCCGGTCGTCGTTTCGGGGTTGCCGAACATGACGCCGATCTTCTCGCGCAGCTGGTTGATGAAGACGAGACAGCACTTCGATCGCGCGACGGCGCCCGTGAGCTTCCGGAGCGCCTGCGACATGAGGCGCGCCTGCAAGCCCATTTGCGCGTCGCCCATCTCACCTTCGATTTCCGCCTTCGGTACCAGCGCGGCGACCGAATCGACGACGACGACATCGACGCCGTTCGATCGGATCAGCACTTCGACAATCTCCAGCGCCTGCTCGCCGTTGTCGGGCTGAGAGACGAGGAGGTTGTCGACGTCCACGCCAAGCTTCTGCGCGTACGATGCGTCGAGCGCGTGCTCCGCATCCACGAACGCCGCCATGCCTCCAAGCTTCTGCGCTTCGGCAATCACCTGCAGCGCGAGCGTCGTCTTGCCCGACGACTCCGGCCCGAAAATCTCGATGACGCGGCCGCGCGGCACGCCGCCGACGCCGAGCGCGAAGTCGATGCTGATGGCGCCTGTCGGGATTGCCTCAATCGGCTGAATCGCGCCTTTCTGACCGAGGCGCATGATCGACCCTTTGCCGAACTGCTTCTCGATTTGGCCGACGGCGAGGTCCACCGCCTTCAGGCGTTCACGGTCCGTGCGTTCGTCGCGTTCAATCGGCGGCATGCGCGCTCCTCTCTTCGCGGGCCTGAAAGGCCCGCGCCACATGTCTGATGCGGGCGGGCCTGAAAGGCAAACACCACACGTCTGATGCGGGCGTGGGTGAGGGTCGCGCCACTCGACATGTTCGGATGGCGCGGCCCTTTCAGGGCCGCGAAGCTGGGCTATTCTAAAAACGTGCCGGGCGAAAGTCAAGGGCAAGACCATGAAGTCGTCGTCTGAACTGACTGAGATGACGTCGCTTACGGCTGTGACCACTTTCGCCCCTTTGACCGAAGAGTTGCAGATTCTGCCATCATACGGCCCGGATGCCTAGCCCAATTGGCCACGCGCTCGCCGGCTTCGCGACCGCATGGGCCGCCGACTTGGTTCCGGGCGATCGCGCCTCGCGGATTCCGCCCGCAACCGCATCCTTGTACGTACGCGCCGGCAACGGGCTCACCCTCACGTGTGCGGCGCTCGCCATGGCGCCCGATCTCGACTTGCTCATGGCGGGGCACCGCACGCTCACCCACAGCATCGGCGCCACCTTCTTCGTCGCGCTGTTCGCGGCGGCGATCGCGGTCAGCGTCAGGCGTCCCGTTCTGCGTGTCGCGCTGACGTGCGCCGCCGCCTACGCGTCGCACCTGCTGCTCGACTGGCTCGGCGCCGACAGCTCGCGTCCCTACGGACTGCGCGCGCTGTGGCCCTTCAGCGATACGTACTACATCTCCGGCCTCGACATCTTCCGGCAGACGGCGCGGAGGTACATCACCACACCAACCGTGATCGGCCAGAATCTCCTCGCCGTTGCGCAGGAGATCGCAATCCTCGGGCCGATCGCGATCGCGCTGTGGCTAGTACGTGTAAAAGCCCTGGCCCGACTTGCGGCCGAGATGTCCGGCGGCGACCATCCGACGCAGTAGCGGGCAGGGGCGGTACTTCGGATCGCCGAGGCCATCGTGCAGGACGTTGAGGATCGCAAGACAGATATCGAGCCCGATGAAATCGGCGAGCGTCAGCGGCCCCATCGGGTGGTTCATGCCGAGCTTCATCACCGCATCGATCGCTTCGGGCGTGCCGACCCCTTCCATCACGGCGTAAATCGCTTCGTTGATCATCGGCATGAGGATGCGGTTGGCGATGAAGCCGGGATAATCGGCCGCTTCGACCGGCGTCTTGCCGAGCGTGCGGCAGAGATCCGACGCAATCGTCATCGATTCGGCCGATGTCGCCTGACCGCGTATGAGCTCGACCAGCGTCATGAGCGGCACGGGATTCATGAAGTGCATGCCGAGCACTCTGTCGGGACGTTTCGTCGCCGCGCCGAGCGACGTGATCGAGATCGAGGAGGTGTTGGACGCGAGGATCGCGTCGCGCGTCGCGATGGCGTCGAGGCTCGTGAACAGCGCGCGCTTCGCGTCGGCGTTCTCGACGATCGCTTCGACGATGTAGTCCGCCTCGACGAGGCGATCGAGCGTCGTCGTCGTCGCGAGGCGTGCGAGCGTCGCGTCGCGATCGGCTGCCGACAGCCGTCCTTTTTCGACGAACTTGCCGAGGCTCGCTTCGATGGTGCCGCGCGCCCGATCCAGCATCGGCTGCGCGACGTCGAGGAGAATGACCGAGAAACCCGACTGCGCGAACGTCTGAGCGATCCCGTTGCCCATCGTGCCGGCGCCGATCACGCCGATGGTTCTGATCATCGCGGTGGTCAACGTCGCTGCTAGAAGCGCTCTACGGCCATCGCGACACCGTTGCCGCCGCCGAGGCACAGCGTGGCGATGCCGCGCGTCGCCTTGCGCCGCTTCAGCGCGTAGAGGAGCGTCGTCAGCACGCGCGAGCCGCTCGAGCCAATCGCGTGGCCGAGCGCGACGGCGCCGCCGTTCACGTTCACCTTCGCCGGATCGATGCCGAGCTCTTTCAACACGGCGACTGCCTGGACGGCAAACGCTTCGTTCAGCTCGAAGAGATCCACGTCGTCGAGCTTCCAGCCCACTTTCTCCGCCACGCGCTGCACCGCCTCGACCGGCGTCATGAGGACGAACTTCGGGTTCAGGCCGCTGGTCGCCTGTCCGACGATGCGCGCGAGCGGCGTCAGGCCGAGCGACTTCGCGCGGCCGGCATCCATGACGACGAGCGCAGACGCGCCGTCGTTGACACCAGGCGCGTTGCCGGCGGTGACGGTGCCGTCCTTCCTGAACGCCGGCTTCAGCGCGGCAAGCGACTCGACGGTCGTGTCGGCGCGGATCGCCTCGTCGCGATCGACGACGCGCGCGTCACCTTTCTTCTGAGGGATCGAGATCGGCAGGATTTCGTCTTTGAACGCGCCCTCGCTTGTCGCTCGCGCCGCCTTCTGATGGCTCCTGGCGGCGTAATCGTCCTGCGACGGGCGATCGACGTGGTAGTGCTCGGCGACGACTTCGCCGGCGTTGCCCATATGACATTGCTCGAACGCACACCACAGCCCGTCGTTGATCATCGAATCGACGACTTCGGCGTTGCCCATGCGCAACCCGTCGCGCACGCGCGGCAGCAGGTATGGACAGTTGCTCATCGACTCCATGCCGCCGGCGACCGCGACGTCGATGTCGCCGACGCGGATGCCCTGATCGGCCAGCATCACCGCCTTCAGCCCCGATCCACACACCTTATTAACAGTGAGGGCGGCGACATGGTCCGGCAGACCGCCGTTGAGCGCCGCCTGGCGGGCCGGATTCTGACCGAGGCCGGCCGATACCACGTTGCCCATGATGCATTCGTCGACGATTTCGGGATCGACGCGGGCGCGGCAGATGGCCTCGCGGACGACCATGGCGCCGAGCTCGGCGGCGCCGAAGCCCTTGAGCACGCCGAGAAATTTCCCCGTGGGCGTGCGCACGGCGCTGACGATGACCGCTTCACGCATCGATTAACTTCTGATCTGGATGCTCGTGACGGCATCGTCGCCGAGCAGCGCTTTCAGACGCGCGAGGATGACGCCGCGCGATCGATTGATCTCGCGCGACCACTGCGCGCTCGTCGTATCGACCATCAACACGCCGCTTTCGAGCCTGACCGACGTCGCGCGCTCGAGCGCGGGACCGACGGCCGCGCGCCACGCGAACGCGACTTTGCCGTCCGACAACGGCGCGCCGCGCAACAGATGGGCGAGCGCAGCCGGCACGGCATGTGAAAGCGGTCTCATAGCGTTCATCCTATCATTCCGGTCGTGCGAATCATCCTCGCGTCCGGATCACCGCGCCGCGCGGAACTGCTGCGCGCCGCCGGCTTTGACTTCGAAACAGTCGTGACAGATGTGGATGAATCGATTCGTGCGGACGAATCCCCACGAAGTTACGTGCGCCGTCTGGCCGCAGAGAAATCAGCGGCCGCGATGATTGATGTGGCGCGGCCCTTTCAGGGCCGCGATCGCGGGGTTGAAAGCCCCGCGCCACCGGTCATGGTCCTCGGCGCCGACACGACCGTCGTCATCGACGACGAGATCCTTGGCAAACCCGTTGACGATGCGGATGCGGCGGCGATGCTGCGCCGTCTTTCGGGGCGGCGACACGAGGTGATGACCGGCGTCAGCGTCCGGCAAGGAGCGTCGGAAGTCGGCCGCGTCGAAATCACCGCCGTGCATTTCGCGGCGCTGACCGACGCGGACGTCGCGTGGTACGTCGCAAGCGGGGAAGGGCGGGATAAAGCCGGCGCGTATGCGATTCAGGGGCTCGCGTCCCGCTTCATCCCGCGTATCGAAGGATCGTACTCGAACGTTGTCGGTCTGCCGGTCGCGTGCGTCTGCGAGCTGATTACAGAGATTTCAAGTACTCGACGAGATCGCTGACGTGCGACGGCGTCAGATGCAGGCCGAACGTCTCGTCGTAGTGCCGCACCACGTCGGCGAGCGTGCCAAAGCGCCCGTCGTGGTAGAACCCGCCCTTCTGATGCGACCACGCGCCCTTCAGCGGCGTCGTGCGATAGCGCCGGTCCGGCGCACGATTCGCCTGGAAATCGTCGATGCCGATCTCCGCTCCGGTATGCATCGCCCAGCCCGGCTCGCTGAAGAGCGGCGGCACGTGACACGTCGAACAGCGGGCTGCTCCGTTGAACAGCCGTTCTCCTCGCGCTGCGGCCGCCGGGTCGAAGCTGCCTTGCGGCGGCGCCGGCGAGGGAATCGAAAGCTGGTAGAACTGCAGCGCCGCAAGCTTCGACGTGACGCGATCGTCGGCCGGACGGACGTCGCCGAAGCCCGCACGCGCCGCCACGGGGAATTGCACCGGATCGCTGAGGCGCGGATCGAAGAAGGTGCCGGAGCCGTGCATCTCGAGATTCGCGACGAACGCGTTCCAGTACGGCACGCTGCCCCAGCCCGTGAACGTGTGTTGATTCATTCCGGCGAGGCCAAAAGCCGGCGGGATGAGCGTTGCGGCCGTTTTGCCGTCGGGTCTGAACGCTTTGCCGTCCAGGAACAACGCCGCGTCGAACCTTCCGGGTCCCCAACTGTTCAGCACGGTGCGCACCGTCGCCTGATCGACCTGCAGCAACCCGGCGACTGCGCTGAGATCGGGCGAGAGCCCGACGATCGCGCCGACGTTGAGGTCGCGATTGGTCCAGCCGTCGAGGCGATGGCCGATGCCGGGCGCGAACGAATCGTCGACGGTCGAGTGGCACAGCGAGCACTGCACGCCCATCGACTGCACGCGGCCGGCGGCGTCGCGGAGGAGGCTGACGCCGACGACGGCCTTCGCGTCGAGCAGCGCGATCGTGTTCGCCGGATCGTTGAGGTCGACGGTCCCTGCGCGGATGCCATCGAGGACCGCGGCGGGAACGTTGTCCACGTCGACCTTGAGCCCGACCGCGAGCGCCGTCGCGGGGCTCACACCGGGTCCGACGCCGCCAAATCGCGCGCCGGCAATTGCCTGATGCAGCTTCAGCGTTCCGCCCCAGAACGCTTCGTCGCCGAACGTGTCGTAGCGGAAGATTGTCGCGCCGTTGCGGAACAACTCCTCCGCGTGCTCGCCGATCACGCGATCGAACGGCGCGCGGGGCGGGCGGGCATCGCCGCGCTCGGCGTGCAGACGGTTCGTCAGCACGGCTGCGGTGATAATGGTGGCAAGCGGAACGACTACAGCAGCGGTCGCGAGCTTCATCGTCATATGTCTCCTCGCCTGAACAGAGTCGCCCGGGCGCGAAAAGGTGACAACGGCGCGGGTTGCAACGTCGAGGGGGGCACGCGACTCTAATGAATGATGACTGACGCCGAAATCGTCGAGCGGGTCCGCGCCGGAGAAACGGCGCTGTTCGAGATCCTGATGCGGCGGCACAACCAGCGCATCTACCGCGTGGCGCGCGCCGTCATCAAGGACGAAGCCGACACCGAAGACGTGATGCAGCAGGCGTACATCAACGCCTTCACGCATTTGAGTCAGTTTCAGGATCGTTCCCAGTTCTCGACGTGGCTGACGAGGATCACGGTGCACGAAGCACTGGCGCGCCGGCGAAAGCGGAAACCCGAGGAGACGCCCGAGGACGTGATGGAAACGCTGACGTCACCGCAGCCGGACCCGGAGCGGCAGGCCTACGCCGCCGAGCTGCGGCGGGTGCTCGAAGCCGCGGTCGATTCGCTGCCGGAAACGTATCGCCTCGTCTTCATGCTTCGCGATATCGAAGGGCTGAGCACGAGCGAGACCGCTGCCGGGCTGGAGCTCGGCGATGAAGCCGTGAAAACCCGGCTGCATCGCGCGCGTGCCATGGTACGCAGCGCCATCACCGAGCGCATCGGCGCATCGACGGCTGAGGCGTTCGCCTTTCAGGCGCCACGGTGCGACCGCGTGGTCGCGGCGGTGATGGCGGAAATCGTGCAGCGGGTTCACGTAACTTCCTGAATCGGGCACGATCCGCTCACTATCGCACGCCTTGCATAACGCCACTTGGCGCGTTATTCTGAACGTGTAATTTCTTCCCCAGAACTCCCTATGACACAGCGATATATCAAGATTGGTGCGACCGTGCTGGTTCTTGGGCTGGCCTTCGCTGGACTGTTCTGGTCCACGCTGCGCGACGGCACCGAGTACTACAAGAACCTCGACGAGGTGATGACGAACCAGTCGGAGTGGCACGGCAAGCAGCTGCAGCTCCACGGCTACGTCGTGCCGGAATCGATTTACCGATCGAGGAACAACTCGCTCGAGTATCGATTCAAGGTCCAGAACAATCCTGCCCGCGCCACCGAACCGGGTTCGGTGATCAGCGTGTCGTACACCGGTATCGTGCCCGACACGTTCAAGGGCGAAGCGGAGGTGGTGCTGAAGGGAGAGCTGACCACCGAGGGCTTCAAGGTCTCGCCCAACGGCGTGATGGCGAAATGTCCCTCCAAATATGAAGCTGCAGCAAAGTCGGGTGCGTAATGGCATCTCTCGGCTCGTTCCTTCTTCTCGCGACGTTCGTTGTCTGCAGTTACTCCGCGGCCGTTTCGGTCGCCGGCGCGCGGCGTCGATCGCGGCCGCTGATTGAGAGCGGCGTCGGCGCGTTCTACCTGACGGCTGCGCTGATGACGGTCGCCTCGGCCGTCATGATCAACGCGTTCCTCACCAACGATTACTCGATCAAGTACGTCGCCCACTATTCCGACAGCGTGCAGCCGCTGTTCTACAAAATCACGTCGTACTGGGGCGGGCTCGACGGCTCGATCATGTTCTGGGTATTTCTGCTTTCGATATTTGGCACGCTCGCCGTCTACGTGAACCGCGAACGCCATCGCGAGCTGATCCCGTACGTCGTCGCCACCATCGCGGTCGTGCAGATGTTTTTCCTGTACTTGATGGTGGTACACAAGAACCCGTTCACGACGTTCCTCACGACGGTCCCGGCTGACGGCAACGGCCTCAACCCGCTGCTGCAGAACTACTGGATGGCGATTCACCCGCCATCGCTGTACACCGGTTTCGTCGGGATGACCATCCCGTTTGCCTTCTGCATCGCCGCGCTGGTCACGGGACACCTCGACGACTCGTGGCTGCGCGCCGTCCGCCGCTGGACGATGTTCGCGTGGCTGTTCCTGACGTTCGGCCTCACGCTTGGCATGATCTGGGCGTACGAAGTGCTCGGCTGGGGCGGCTACTGGGGATGGGATCCGGTCGAGAACGCAGGGCTGCTGCCGTGGTTCACGGCGACGGCGTTTCTGCATTCGGTGATGGTGCAGGAGCGGCGCAGCATGCTGCGCGTCTGGAACGTGATTCTGGTCATCACGACCTTCTTCCTCACGATCTTCGGCACGTTCATGACGCGATCGGGCGTCGTGCAGTCGGTCCACGCGTTCGGCGACGATCCGATGCTGGCGCGGCTGTTCACGATCTTCATGGTGGCGATTCTGACGTTCAGCTTCGGCCTCGTCATCTATCGCCTTCCGCTGCTCAAGGCGCGCAACGAGCTCGACTCGTGGGTGTCGCGCGAAGCGGCGTTCCTCGTGAACAACTGGGTGCTCCTGTTCGCGGCGCTGTTCGTCCTCTTCGGCACGATGTTTCCGACGCTCAGCGAGGCGATCATGGGACAGCGGCTCACGGTGGCCGCGCCGTTCTTCAACAAATGGCTGATCCCGATCGGCCTCATCCTCTTGTTCCTTACCGGCGTCGGCCCGCTGCTCGCGTGGCGGAAATCGACCGTGCGGAACCTCCTCGAGCAGTTCCTATGGCCGGGCGTCGCCACCGCGACGACGCTCGCCGCGACAACGGCGCTGGGCATTCCGGTGTGGGCGCCGGGATTGTGCTTCGCATTGTGCGCACTCGTGACCGCGACGATCGTCCAGGAGTTCTTGCGCGGCGGCAACGTTCGCCGCAGGAATACGGGCACCGATCTCTTCACGGCCATCATCGGCCTCGTCGGCCGCAACAAGCGGCGCTACGGCGGCTACATCGTGCATCTCGGCATCGTGCTCATCTTCCTCGGCTTCGCCGGCAGCGGGTCGAAGAAGGAACAGCTGTTCCGGCTGAAGCTCCACGATCAGGCGACGATCGGCGCATTCACGCTGCGCAACGACGGCGTCAAGGTGAGCGACGACGGACAGAAGCAGATGGCCACGGCCTACATCTCGGTGTCCCAGAACGGCAAGCCAATCGAATCGATGTACCCCGGTCGGTCGGTGTTCCGGAAGCACGAAGACGAAGAGGCGCGGACTGACGTCGCCATTCGGCGCTCGCTCGCACAGGACTTGTATCTCGTGCTTGCGCCGGACGTCGACTTCGGAACGCAGACGATCACGCTGCAGGCGTTCGTGAATCCTCTCGTCGACTGGATCTGGCTCGGGTTCGGCGTGCTCGCGTTCGGCACCGGTATCGCGCTGCTGCCGGAGCGCGCGTATTCGTTTGCGCTCGCGAAGCTGCCGGCGGAAGCCGCGACCACTGCCGTCGTGCTGCTGGCGGGGCTGCTATTGAGCGGTGTCTCGCTGAAGGCGCAGCAGCATCAAGTCGACCCGAACGTCGCGGTGACGCCGTCGAAGAACGCGCTCGAGGAGCAGCTGCGCGGCGAGATGGGCTGCGTGTGCGGCACGTGCGCACATGAGGCGCTGACCAAGTGCACGTGCGGCACGGCGCAGCAGATGCGGTCGCAGCTGCGCGCGCAGATCGATCAGGGAAAGGGGCACGACGAGATCATCCAGGCGTTCATCGGGATCTACGGCGGGCAGCAGTTCCTGCAGGCGCCGATCGACAAAGGCTTCAACCGTGTCGCGTGGCTCTTCCCGTACGTCCTCGGCGCGACCGGCGTCTTTGCCATCGGCTTCGCCGCCATCAAGTGGTCCCATCACTCCGCCGCGGCGCCGCCGGAAACGTCCGCGACGCTGGACGATCCCGCGCTCGAGGAGCGCCTCAACGATGAGCTCCGCGACCTCGACTAAGAGCGCAGAAGACAGCGGTCTTCAAACCTGGCAATTCTTCCTCCTCGCGGCGCTCGGCTGCGCCACCGCGGTCACGTTCCTCGCGCGGGGACAGGGGATCGTCAGCATCATCCTGCTCGGCATCCTCATGATCACGACGGCTGCGGTCGGCATTGCGGTGCTGCGGATGGTACGGCCGCTGGTCTCGAGCGAAGAGGATCGCACGGTGATGATCGGCCATCGTACGCGGGCCGCGCTCGAACGCGAGAAGCACCTCACGCTGCGCGCGATCAAGGAGCTGGAGTTCGATCGCGCGATGGGCAAGCTGGCGGAAGCCGACTTTCAGGAGATGTCGACCCGCCTGCGCATGCGCGCTGCGGGCCTCCTCCGTCAACTCGACGCAGGGTCGGGATACCGCGATCAGATCGAACGCGATCTCGCTGCTCGCCTGAAAGGCTCGCGCTACGACAGCGGAAGCGCCGGCTCGCACAACGAGATGCAGACGGACACAGGCAGCGCGAGGCTTTCAGCCGAGCGAATCGCAGGGGAGCGCGAGGCTTCAGCCGAGCGCCTCTGCGCGAATTGTTCGACCGTGAACGACGCGGACGCGACGTTCTGCAAATCATGCGGGGTGAAGCTGTGAAGTGGGCGCCCCGTTGCGCTCTTTGTGTCCTCGGTGTGCTGTGTGTCGGTTCAGCGGTCGTCCGTGCGCAGTTCCAGATGCCGGACCCGAAACAGATGTCGGGCATCCCGCGTCCGGTGACCGATCTTCCTGATCACGCGATCTCGGTGCGGCTCATTCGCGGCGAGCTGTCCAACAACATCGCGAACCACCAGGTGCAGCTGCGCATCGGCTCGAAAACCGTGACGGTCAAAACGGACGAGAACGGCCGCGCGCAGTTCAACGACGTCACGCCCGGCGCGCCGGTAAAGGCGACCGCCGACGTCGACGGCGAGCATCTCGAATCGCAGGAATTTCCGGCGCCCGACAAAGGCGGCGTGCGTCTGATGCTGGTGGCGACCGACAAATCGAAGGGACCCGCCACCGAACCGAACGCGGCGCCGATCTCCGGTCAGGTCGTCATCGGCAACCAGTCGCGCATCATCGTGCAGCCGACCGATGAGGCGGTCGACGTGTATTACCTTCTGGACATCGAGAACACGGCGCGCGTGCCGGTGAACCCGGGCGCGCCGTTCGTGTTCGACGTGCCGAAGGGCGCGACCGGCGCCGGCATCATGCAGGGCTCATCCCCGTTGGCGAGCGTCAAGGGCAGGCGCGTCACGGTCCAAGGGCCGTTTCCGCCGGGCCAGACGCTGGTGCAGGTCGCATATGAGATGGCGGCGGTCGATGGCTCGGTCAGCATCTCCCAGACCTTTCCCGCCACCTTCTCGCAGCTCGGCGTCGTCGTCAAGAAGGTCGGCGACACCGCGATCAGCTCGCCGCAAATCGCCAACCAGCGCGAGATGCCGGCGGAAGGCCAGATGTACATCGCCGGCAGCGGCGGATCCATTGCCGCCGGGCAGCCGATGACGTTCGAAATCAGCGGCGTGCCGCATCACAGCTCCGCTCCGCGCTGGGTCACGCTCATGCTCGCCGCCGCCATTTTCGTCGTGGCCGGGTGGTCGTCGCGTCCGCGCGAACAGAACGAGGCCGAGGATGCCGCCGAGCGCAAGCGCCTTATCTCGAAGCGCGACCGCCTCCTGAACGATCTCGTCAGGGTGGAACACGATCGCCGCAGCGGCCGTGTCGACCCACACCGCACGGCCACGCGCCGTGAGGAGCTCATCTCCGCCCTCGAACTGATTTACGGCGCCCTCGACAGCGACGATGCCGGGCCCGCACCCGTCGATCACGCAGGCCTCGCGGCGCCGATGGGCCAGCTCAGGGCCTCCTGAGCGTGTCCTTCGACGGTGCTCAGGACGGGAGCCCGGATTTCGATTCCGTTCGACTCGTCGACGCCTCCCGCCATTTCGGCCGTCGCCGCGCACTTACGAAAGTGTCGCTGACCGCGCGCGCCGGCGACATCGTCGGTCTGCTCGGACCGAACGGCGCCGGCAAATCGACGCTCATCGGCCTGCTCTCGACGATCGTCGCGCCGACGAGCGGGGAAGTGCGATTCGGCAATCAGCTGTCGCGCGAGCTCGGTGCGGCGTTGCGACAGCGGATCGGTCTCCTCGCGCACGAGCTCTACGTGTATCCGGAACTGTCGGCGCGGCAGAATCTCACCTTCTTCGCACAGCTCTACGGGTTGAACGCCGACGCCGTCGTGACGCCTGCACTCGAACGCGCCGGCCTCGGAGATCGCGGCGACGATGACGTCGCCGGTTTTTCGCGCGGCATGCGGCAGCGGCTCGCGCTCGAACGGGCGCTGCTGCATCATCCGCGGCTCGTGTTGTTCGACGAGCCATTTACCGGCCTCGACGACTCGGCCGTCCGCGTCGTCTCGGATCGATTGCGCCGCCTGGCGGGCGACGGTTCGATCGTCGTCGTCGCGACGCACGATCTCGATCTGGCGGACGGACTCGTCACGCGCGTGGCGGTCATCCGCGAAGGGCGCCTGATCGCCGACGAACAGGCATCGACCGGTCTGCGAGCGCGCTACCGCAGCGCCATCGGTGGCGCATGAGGCACCCGCCTCCCGGCTCGTGTTCCACATGTCGGCAACGGAGCGCGGGGGTTCAGCCGGGCGCAGCGATCTGATGTTCCTGCGTACAGCTCTGCTCGTCCTCAAGAAGGATTTCGCGATCGAGGTCAAGACGCTCGAGATCCTGGTGACGACGCTGTTTTTCGCGGTGTCATGCGTGCTCGTCTTCTCGTTCGCGTTCGTCAAGGAAGGGCAGGCGCCGCCGGACGCGGCGGCTGGGATCCTGTGGATTGCGATCGCGTTCTCCGGCACGCTGGCGCTCGGCCGGACGTTCGAGCGCGAGCGGTACGCCGAAACGCTTCGCGCGCTGCTGCTCGCGCCGGCGCCGAGGCCGGCGCTCTACGTCGGCAAACTGCTCGGCATCCTCGTCCTGCTGGCGCTCGACGCCCTCATCCTCGTGCCGCTCATCGCGCTGCTGTTCACGGCGCCGCTGTTCGCGCGGCCCCTGCTGTTGCTGCTGCTGCTCGCGGGCGGCACGGTCGGGTTCGCCGCCGTCGGCACGCTCTTCGCGGCGATGCTGATACGGTCGCGCACGCGCGACGTGCTGCTGCCGATCCTGTTGTATCCGATCACGGTTCCGGTCATCATTTGTGGCGTGCGAGGGACGGCGGCGCTCCTCGAGTCGCCGCCGGACGAGACGACGGCCGTCATGTGGCTCGGCATTCTCTTCGCGCTCGACGTCGTGTTCCTCACGCTCGCGCTGTGGACGTTCGAACCGTTGATGACGGAATGACGGGTTCGCCATGAAAAAGTCGTTCGTTCCCCTTGCCGTCGTGACCGCGCTCCTGTTCGTCATCGCGCCGATCCTGATCGCGCGCGCCCCGTACGAATCGGAAATGCTGCTGATTCAGAAAATCTTCTATTTCCACGTGCCGTCGTGGGTCGCGATGTACTGCGGGCTGCTGGTGTGCGCCGTGGGCAGCATCTGGTACCTGTTCAAAGGCAATCGCGTGGCCGATCGGTACGCGGAATCTGCAGCCGAGCTCGTGCTGCTCTTCGGGCTGAACGGGCTCGTCAGCGGACCGCTGTGGGCGCGAAAGGCGTGGGGCGTGTGGTGGCAGTGGGACGCGAAGCTCACGAGCGCGCTGCTCCTGTGGCTCATCTTCGTCGCGTATCTGCTCGTGCGGAAATACGGGGGGCCAGGATCGGAGAAGCTCGCGGCGGCCGTAGGGATTTTCGGCGCGGCCGTGTCGCCCTTCGTCTACGTTTCGGTGAACATCTGGCGCACCATCCACCCGAAAACCAGCGTCGTGCCCGACATCGTCAAGAACCCCGCGAAAGGCTTTGCCGCGCCGCTGCTCGTCAGCATGCTCGCCTTCGTCCTGCTGTTCGTGCTGCTCTTGATGGTGCGCGTCTATCTCGCCGCGCATCAGGACGCGCTCGACGAGCTGTATCTCGCGCACGAGGATTGATCGTCATGAAACCGCGTCATCTCGCCATCGCCATCTGGTCCATCATCCTGATGGCCGCGCCGCTGTTCGCCTTTCAGCCTCCGCCGCCGGGGCAAAGCGAGTTCGTTCCGATCAGGGAGCTTCCTCCGAGCGAGCAGCTGCCGGCCGCGCCGCTGCTCGTCATCGCGTACGCCTTCTTCCTCGCCTTGATGATCTTTTACGTGTGGACCGTGTGGCGCCGGTTGAACCGCGTCGAACGCGAGATCCACACGCTCGAGCAAAGGACGACACGGTCGAGCCGATGACCGCAGGACACTTCATCTTCATTCCGGCGGTCATGCTGATCGGCCTCGTGATCGGGTGGATTCTCGGCTCGCGCGCGGCGAGAGACGCCTACGCGGCAGAGTTGCGACGGAGAGAAGAACGAGCGGCCGCGCGAGCGGGACGGGCAGGTACGGCAGGCCAGGGGGCAGGACCGGCGAGCGAGACAGGAAGAGCAGGGTAGCGCGAGCTTTCAGGCGAGCGTCTATCGTCCGATTGCCAATCGTTGTGCGAGGACTTCCGGCAGGCCGGCTCGGATTACCTTCGACTGCGCATCTTCGATCGAATACTTCAACCGAATCAGCTCGACCGATCGGTGATCGGTGTCGACGATCGCGTACGCCGCGCGCGGATCGCCGTCACGCGGCTGGCCGACCGAGCCGGGGTTGACCAAGTACTTCGATCCTGGTTTGAGCTCGAGCTGCGCTTCGCCGGCGGTCGCGGGACCCGCGCTGTCGAACGTCTCCGCCGAGAGCTCGAACGTCATCGGATAGTGCGTGTGGCCGAAGAGACAGAGCGGTCGCGTGGCCACCTTCAGCGCGCGTACCGCGTCGAGCTCGTCGAAGATGTACGCGTCTTCGTCGAACGGCGATCCGTGGCAGATCTGTACGGTGTCGTCGACGTCGATCGGACCCTCGGGCAGCGCCGCGAGCCACTGACGGTACTCCGGCGTCAACACGTCGAGCGTCCAGCGTGCCGCGCTCTTCGCGACCGTGTTGAACCCGTCGGCCTGCTCGAGGCCGCACGCCACCTTGTCGTGATTGCCGCGGACGATCGCCGCCGGCGCGAGCGCGCGTACGCGCTCCACGACCGCATTCGGATCGGCACCGTAGCCGACGAGATCGCCGAGCACGAGTGTCTTTGCGTAGCCACGCACCCGCGCGTCGGCCAGCACCGCGTCGAGCGCTTCGAGATTGGCGTGGATATCCGTCAGCACGAGATAACGCATTACGCGTTGAGCCAGTCCATGAGCTGTTCGACCAGCGCGTCGACGCCGGCGCGACCGGCGTCGAGCCGCAGGTGCGCCTGTTCGTACGCCACGCGACGGAGATGATACAGGCGTTCGAAGCCCGCTCGATCGGCCGCCAGCGGACGTCGTCCATCCGCCGGCACGCGCGCGATGAGGCGATCGAGCGGCACGTCGAGCCACACGGACACGCCGTCCTGTTTGATCGCGGCACGATTCTGCGCGTCGGCGAACGTGCCGCCGCCGGTCGCGACAACGAGATGCGGACGGCCGATCTGCTCGAACAGCACGCCGCGCTCGACCGCGCGGAAGTAGGATTCGCCGTGTTTCGCGAAGATTTCCGCGACCGTCATGCGCTCGCGCTGCTCGACGCGCTCGTCGATGTCCACCGCCTCCCAGTCCAGACGCCGCGCGAGCGCTCTGGCCACGGTCGTCTTGCCGGCGGCCATGAATCCGACCAGGTACACTTTTTCAGCTTTCAAGCCCTTCGACTCGCTCAGAGCTCCCCGATCCCGTCGAAGGGAGCGACAAGCCGGTCCAGCGTTTCGAAGAAGCCCGGATACGAGATGACGACCGCGTCGGCGCCCGAGATGGTCGAGGAACGCTCGGCGCCGAGCGCGGCAATCGCGAACGCCATCGCCATGCGATGATCGCCGCGCGCGTCGGCGACGCCGCCCGTCGGACGCGTCGATGACGGACCGCGAACCACGAACCCGTCGGGCCGTTCGTCGGCGTCGATGCCGAGCGCGCGGAAGCCGGCGACGAGTGCCGCGATCCGGTCACTTTCCTTCACGCGCAGCTCGGCGGCGCCGCGGACCGTGACCTGGCCGCCGTGCGCCGCCAGCGCGGCGATCGCCGGCAGCTCGTCGATCAGACCTGGAACCTCGTCCGGCGCGATTTCAATCGCACCGGTGCGATCGCCTTCGACGGTCACCGTGCCGCGCGGCTCGAACGCCTCGGTCGCTGTGACGACCGCGTCGACGCGGGCGCCGAACCGCCGCAGGACGTCGAGCAGCGCCGACCGCGTGGGGTTCAATCCGACGTCCTCGATGGTGACGCGCGATCCGGGCAGCGCCGCGGCGGCGGCCAGCCAGAACGCAGCGGAAGAGAAATCTCCCGGGACGGTCAACGACTGCCCCGCGAGACGCTGGCCGCCGCGGATCGATACCGTGAGGCCGTCGGACGCCACCTCGCCGCCGAACGCCCTGACGGCGCGCTCGGTGTGATCGCGCGTCGACGCCGGTTCCGTGACGCGAGTCGTGCCGTCGGCGTGAAGTCCGGCGAGCAGGACGGCGCTTTTCACCTGGGCCGATGGGACGGACGGTTCGTGTGCAATCGCGTGAAGTGCTGATCCCTCGATCGTCAGCGGCGCGTGGCCGTCGACCGACTCGATCCGCGCGCCCATCTGCTCGAGCGGCGCGATCACGCGGCGCATGGGACGCCGCGACAGCGACGCGTCGCCGACCATCGTGCTCGAAAACGGGTGGCCCGCCAGCACGCCGGCCATCAGGCGCATCGTGGTGCCCGAATTACCGGCGTCGAGCGGCGCGGAAGGCGAACAGAGGCGGCCGAACCCTCGTCCCAATACAGTAACCATGCCGGCAGGCCCTTCCACCTCCTCGACGCCGAGCCGGCGCAGCACCGCGAGCGTCGAGCGGCAATCCGCGCCTGGTGCATAATTCGCCAGCGACGACCGGCCGTCGGCGAGCGCCGCGAGAATCGCATAGCGATGGGCGATCGATTTGTCACCCGGAACGCGCAAACGTCCGTGCAGTCGGCGAGCCGGCGCGATGGTCACGGCGGGGAACGAGCGCATGGGTCAGCGCATCTATGATATTAAAGGGGGCGCGTGACACCTAACGGTCACCAGATCGTTCGGCTCGAATTCACGAGCGCGTTCGAAATGCTCGACTTCGTGCAGGTGGTCAGCGACCATGTCTCGCACAGCGTGGGTCTCGACGACGATGCGGCGCACTGGGTCAGCGTCGCGATTCGCGAGTCGGTCATCAACGCGATCAAGCACGGCAACCGCAACGACGCCAGCAAGCACGTCTTCGTGGAGTTCGACACGGCGCGGCCTTCGGACGTCGCCGAGCTGACGATTCGCGTGCGCGATCAGGGCGAAGGGTTCGATCCCGGCATACTCGTCGATCCGCTCGCGCCCGAAAATCTTCTGAAGTCGAGCGGCCGCGGCATTTTCCTGATCCGCAATTTCATGGACGACGTGCAGCTCGAGCGCGCGCCGGAAGGCGGCATGGAAATCCGGATGCTCAAGCGCGTGCTGCCGGCCACCGCCTGAGGAACTCCCTTCTATCCTGAGCCCGACCGACGAATGGCGCCGCATCCGCTGCTGCTGACGACCGCGGTCGAAGCGGTCGTGAAGGCCGGAGAGCTTCAGCTCGAACGGTTCGGCCGCGACTTTCACATCGACAAGAAAGGGACGATCGACCTGGTGACGGAAGTCGACGTCGCCGTCGAGCGGATGTTCCGCGCGCTCATCGCCGAGCGCTTTCCGGATCATCGAGTACTCGCCGAAGAGCTCGGCGGCGATGCCGCGCCGCCGCCCGGACCGTGCTGGGTCTTCGATCCCATCGACGGCACCACGAACTACGCGCACGGGCTGCCGATTTTCTGCGCGTCGCTGGCCGTCGAGGTCAACGGCGCCGCAGAGGTGGCGGCGGTGTACGACCCGAATCGACGCGAGCTGTTCACCGCCGAACGCGGCGGCGGCGCATTTCTGAACGGGCGGCCGCTTCGCGTCTCGGCGGCCTCGTCGCTCGTCGACGCGCTGCTCGTCACCGGCTTTCCCTACGACGTGCACCGGCGCGTCGAAGAGATCGTGGGACTGTTCGGCGATTTCGTCGGTCGCGCGCGCGCCGTGCGGCGCCTCGGCTCGGCGGCGATCGACCTGTGCTACGTGGCTGCCGGCCGCATGGACGGATTCTGGGAAACCGATCTCAAGCCGTGGGACATCGCGGGCGGCGCGCTGATCGTCGCGGAGGCGGGCGGTCGCGTGACCGGCACCGACGGCCGACCGTTCACATCGCGCGGCGGCCACATTCTGGCGTCGAACGGCCGCATCCACGATTCGATGCTCGACGTAATCCGCGGCTTTCGCGCAAGTCACCAATCGCGGACGCGATGATATCCAGGGCAGACACCATCGGAAGGATTTCGCGATTTCGGCCCGATTCGGTAAATTTTTGTGGCACCTCTTCTGCTACAGCGATTGACAACATGAGCCGACTACCTTCTTTCGTCCCTGCGGCATTGATCATCGGCGTGCTCGTGCCCGCGCCCGCCGCAGCTCAACAATCTTTCAACATCTTCCTGGGCGGATTCGTGCCTCGAGGCCTCGACGGCCGCGCGAATGACGATGTCCTGCTCCGGGAAAGCGTCAACGGCGGCTGCACGCCGGCGTGTCCGCTCGCGACGTTGAATCGCAACACCGGGATCGACGTGAACGAATTCAACGGCTTCACGATAGGCGGCGAATGGCTGGTCGGCTTTGGAAACAACTTCGAAGGCGGCCTCGGGCTCGGGTTCTACACGCGCACCGTGCCGACGACGTACGCGGATCTCGTGAACGCGAACGGCACTGAAATCGAGCAGGATCTCAAGCTGCGCATCGTGCCGTTCACGGCGACCGTGCGCTTTCTCCCGATGGGTCGACGCAGCTCGTTCGTTCCGTACATCGGCGCCGGCGTCGGCGCATATGCGTGGCGGTTCAGCGAAACCGGCCAGTTCGTCGATTCGGCCGATCGCCGGACGATCTTCTCAGCGAACTTCGTGGGAAGCGGCAGCGCGGCAGGCCCCGTGGTTCTCGGCGGCGTGCGCGTGCCCGTGGGCGGCGCCGCGATCGGCGGCGAAATCCGATACCAATCGGCGAAAGGCAACCTGTCGACCGACGACTTCGTCGCGCCGAAAATAGATCTGGGCGGCTTCACCTATCAGTTCACGGTCGCTTTCCGCTTCTAACGCTGAAAGCGCAGAGGGCACGACTATTCCGGTGCCCTTTGCCCTTTGCCCTCGTCCCTTTTGTACAACGCCATGCCCGCCCCTTCGCACACACGCGTATAGCCGTCGAGAAACGACGGCCGCTCGCGCGCGCGGCGGGCGAGCATGTCGCCGCCTTCCGCTTTTTCCTCGATGAGAATCCAGTCGGCGTAATAGCGCGGCACGTCGAGCGCCGCGAGCCAGATGTCGCCGTTGCCTTCGTGCAGGAAATCGCGGATCGAGAATCCAGACTCGGATGCTTCCTGCATGTAGTGACCGAGCGAGCCCATGCTCGCCATGATCTTGCGTCCCGTGCCGGGTTGTCCCACGCAATCGGTGACGCGCGTGCGCGCCGCGAGATTCGGACGGTCCCACTGCGCTTCGATGACCATTGGCGCCGACCGATCGAGCGGACGCAGCTCGTACGCGGCGAGCGCGAGGACCACCAGCGAGCCGACGAGGCGCGCGCGCCGCCACGAGGCTGCCGCGATGCCGGCGCCGATCGCTTCGATCGCGACGAGCGGCACCATGTAGCGGATCCGGAACGGGTGGCCTTCGACGAACGCCGCCCATGGAATCGCCGCCATCGCGAGCAGCGCGAGCGGCAGGATCGCGCTCGACGATCGGCGTCTGAAGAATCCGCGCGCGGCGAGAACGGCAGCGCCGGCCGCGCCGATGAGAACGAGGAGGCGGCCGCCGAGCATTTGCACGCCCCAGCCGACCTCTTTGAGCGCCATCATCGAATCGCCAAGCGCCTTGTTCTCGGGGACGAAGAAGTCGCCGCTGACGAACCACTGACCGATGACGACGCGGCTGAAAATCGCGAAGCCGGCGATCGCCAGCGCAGGGTAGATCGCAATCAATCCTGTGCCGCGACACGCATCGGCGAATCTCCGACCGCCGCGCCAATCGATCCATGTCGTCGTCGCAATCGCGACAGCGGTCACAGGCCAGGCTTCGTAGCGAGTGAGGCACGCGAGCGCGAAGGCGCATCCTGTCACGGCAGGGGCCGAGCTTGCTCGGCCCGCGGCCACGGGCGGAGCAGGCGCCGCGGGCGGAGCAGGCTCCGCCCCTACCATCGCGAGCAACAGCCCGATCGCAACTGTCAGCAGCGCGATCAGCAACGGCTCTGTCATTGGCGTCGATTGCAGATACAGAACGTTCGGGTTCAACGCGAATACGCTTGCCGCGGCAATTGCCGCGCCGGACGACCCGGTCAGGCTCAGCACGATCCATGCGATTGCGCCGGTCGCGACGGCGAACGCGGCGATTGAGATCGCGACGGCGGAAGCTCCAGTCCGGTAGAAGAAATCGACCTGAACCGGAATCGCGTTGAGCAGATGCGGCAGCGGCAACCAGACGGCGCCGATTTGCTGCCATCCCGGCGTGATGCTGTCGAAGATGCGGCGCGCGACGATCAGATGTCCGCGCGCGTCGTAGTGGCTGAGCGTGAGGCCGAGCCCGTGGTAGTGCCACGCGGCGATAGCGCCGACGAGCGCCGCCGCCCAGCTGATCGCGAACGGAACCGCCGACGGCCCGCGCAGCGCGCGCGGATGGGTCACATCCGTATTCTATGGGAGCAGGGCGAGGCGGCGATCAGGACTGCAGGCCGTCGGTGTTCCAGGGATCTCTCCACGAGACGTGCGGGATGCCCGGTTTCGCCAGCTTCCGGCGACGCCGGGTGGCCGTTCGGCGGCGATACAGGATGACGACTGCCACGACCATTGACATGACGGCCAGCCGAACGTCGATGAGCAGCATCAGCGGGAACAGCACAAGAATAGTGATGGCGACGGACATGTCCCTGGATCTATCGGCCGATCGGCCGCGACACCAAAGACCCACCTTCTATAATCAATAATTTGTTCTATGAGCGGTTTCGCCGACAGGTTGCGCGCGCTCGCGCTGGCGCTTGGCGCCCCGGGGCTCTTCATCATCGCGTTTCTTGATTCGTCGTTCCTGTCACTTCCCGAAATCGCGGACCTGCTCGTCGTCTACATGGTCACGCGGCACAAGGCGCGCATGCTCGTGTACGTCGTGGCCACGTTGCTGGGATCGATGGCCGGCTGCCTCGTGATGTATTTCATCGGCCGGAAAGGCGGCGAGGCGCTCGTCCGCAAGCGGTTCGCATCCGCCAACATCGAACGCACGATGGCGAGCCTGCGGCGCCACGGGGTGATGGCCGTGCTCATTCCATCGCTGCTGCCGCCGCCAGCCCCCTTCAAGGTTTTCGTGCTGCTCGCCGGCGTCGCCGGTATCAGCGCGCGCCAGTTCGTGCTCGCCATTGCAATCGGGCGCGGCGGACGTTACCTGCTTCTCGGCATTCTCGCGGTCGAGTACGGCGATCGCGCGATGGCCTACATGGGCGAGCATGCGCTCGAGGCGTCGCTCGTCGCCGTCGGCCTCCTGCTCATCGTCTTCGTCGCCTATCTATGGTCCACCAGAGCGCAGGGCCGAAAAGGCCGATAAAATAGCGGCATAAAGAAATGGTCGACCTGACCGTCGTCGTTCCGGTTCGCAACGAAGCGGCATCGATCGCGGAGCTCCACCGGGAGCTCTTCGAAACGCTCACCGCCTGGGGACGGTCGTTCGAGATCATCGTCGTCGACGACGGCAGCACCGACGAGAGCTTCGAGATCCTGACGCGACTGCAGTCGGCGGATGCGAACCTGCGCGTCATCCGCTTCCGCCGCAACTTCGGTCAGACGGCTGCGTTCGCCGCCGGCTTCGATCACGCGCGCGGCCGCTACATCGTGACGATGGACGGCGACCTGCAGAACGATCCCGCGGACATCCCGGCGATGGTCGCCGCGCTCGAACGAGGAGCCGACATCGTGTGCGGCTGGCGCAAAGAGCGGCAAGATCCGTTCTTCTCGCGCCGCATGCCGTCGACGATGGCGAATGCGCTCATTTCGATCGTGACAGCGGTTCGGCTGCACGACTACGGCTGCTCGCTCAAGGCGTTCCGCGCCGAGATCGTGAAGCCGATGAAGTTGTATGGAGAGATGCACCGGTTCCTGCCGGCGATCGCGAGCGAGCAGACGTCGAACATCGACGAGATGGTCGTCAGACATCGCCCGCGCAAGTACGGCCGATCGAAGTACGGCATTGGCCGCACCATTCGCGTCGTCCTCGATCTTCTGACAGTGAAGTTCTTACTCACGTACTCGACCCGACCGCTCCAGATCTTCGGATTGATTGGGGGCATCATGGGACTGGTGGGATTTGTCATCAGCGCGTGGCTCGCCTTCGAACGTCTGATCGGCGCGATGTCGCTCAATCAGCATGGTCCGCTGCTGCTGTTTGGCATCTTGTTGATCTTTACGGGAGTGCAGCTGGTGACGCTGGGCCTTTTGGCTGAGCTCCAGGCGCGGACGTACCACGAGTCTCAGAACAAACCGACGTACGTGATTCGAGAAATCCGGCAGACCCTGCCTGTCGAACGTGTGTTTTCCAGCCGATAGCTATTGACGTCGGGATCACAGATCCGTATTCTGTGGACTCCCGCACAGCCGTCGGCAAGCTTCCCAGCCTTTGTCGCGGCGCAGCGTCCGTCTTTCGCACTCTAAACCGCGGTAGGAGCACATGAAACTGAAGTCTGTAAGTGTATCGACGGCTCTGGCCCTTGCGGTCGCTGTATCCGCATGCCAGAAGAGCAGCCCGACTCGGCCGACTGACACGGCATCCGAAGGTTCGACGGAAGTCGTCGTCGATGCCAAAGCCGGCGTGACGATTACCGCACCGCAACTCGTCACTCCGACAGACGGCCAGCGATTCCGATTCGGCGATCAGGGCTTGACGCTGACGGTCAAGAACGCAGCGGCGACCGGATCGTCGACGCTCACTTATACGTTCCAGGTCGCGAGCGATGCCGCGTTCGGCAGCGTTGTCTTCAGCAAAGATGGCGTCGCCGAGGGAAACGGTCAGACGAGCCTCAAGATCGACAGGCTCTCGGGCAACAAGGATTATTTCTGGCGCGCCCGCGTCAACAGCGGCAGCCTTGCTGGCCCCTTCTCCAAGGGACGGACGTTCAACATCGGCCCTGAAGTGGTTCTCCAGGCGCCGACGCTGTCAGCGCCCGCGAACAACGGTCAGGCCGGCGGCTCGGTGCTGTCGCTCACGGTCGTGAACGCGGGACGCAGCGGTCCGGCGGGCCAAATCGTGTATCGGTTCGAGGTATCAGACTCCAGCGCGTTCACGAATCTGATCGGTGCCGCAACGGCCGCAGAGCAGGACGGTCAGACGACAGCGCAGGTCTCGGCGAACCTGACCACCAACGCGACATACTACTGGCGCGTGCAGGCGACCGATCCGAGCAATGGCGTCACCGGTCCGTTCTCGTCGGTGTTCTCGTTCAAGTACGTGCCGTTCGATATGCGCCAGGCGATTATCATCGATTCGCCGCCGGGCCTCGGCGGCTGGAACGAGACGGCCCATATCACACGCGTGGACTTTACGGGCGACGCCTTCCTTGTCGATTTCGATCGGCGGGATGGACCCGACCGGTGGCGCGACCTGGACTTCGGCGATGGAAGGGGCGGCACGCTCCAGTACACCCTCGGAATGTGCGCAAACCTCCGTGGACAGTGGTTCTGCTCGGCCGTCGTTCAGTTCTGGCACGGCCGCGATCTCGCCGCGTCGACTCCGCCGTCGTACGTTGGGAGGAACTGGTTCTACGACTCCCGTTGGGGACCGCTGAACGGCTACCAGCCCCAGAATGGCGAGACCGTCGGGTTGTTCGTCGGAACGGGCAACCTGCGCGACAAGACGTTCACGGTATGCCCGCAGATCTGTGAGCGGTCGAACGTCGCCTTGGTGCCGTGGCACAACGATGATACGGCGACGTACACGTTCCTGTCCGCCGGCACGCGTACACTCGGCCTCCGTCGCCACTGATCGACTACGATGCAGCGCGTCCTGGTGCGTTCAGGGTCTCTGAATGCACCAGGACGCGACACGTTCTCTTCCTTTGCACGGCAGACGCTCGAGCATCACGGCGGCGGCTGCGTGCTCGTCTACTTCCTTCTGATACTCCGGAATCCGAATCAGATCGACCGATGCGGTAATCACGCGCTCGCGTGAAAGAAAGTCGACGACGTACGCATCCCAGTAGATCGCGCGCGCGTAGCGAATGCGCTGATCCAGCAGGTGGTCGACGAGGACACGATGCTCGCTCCCCGGCGGATCCGCGACCGCTGCGCGGACGACGCGAACGTTGTCGAACAGGTTGGCCGCGGCCCACAGCACGATGACCGACGCGACGACGCGGCGCAGCAGCGCAGATCGTTCGCGCTGAAAAAAATCAGCGGCGATGCCGATCGGCAGCAGCAGCGCGAGCAGGAGATAGCGGAACAGCGGCAGCGCGCCGGGTCCAGTGTTGCACGACAGCGGATACGCGCAAGCCGTGAAAGCACCGACGCAAGCCAGGTAGAGACCGAACTTGCTGTCACTGTGAAATGAACCGTCGGCGCACGAATGTGGCGCGGCCCTACCCCGCGCCACGACAATTCGCACGAGCATCACGACGAGCGCGCCCAGAACGATCCATCCGACGATAGGCCAACCAGTGGCGACAGGACTGTTCATGCGGAACGCACTGAGCGGCATCGGCCGCGCGCCGTAGAGGGCGGGCAGCGCTTCGGTGAGCAGCGCGCGCACGTGCCGGATGAGCCCGGCTCGATCGAGGCATATCTGACCGCGCAGCGACGCCATCTGCAACGCCAGCGTTCCACCGGCGAGATGCATCTTCACATCGTCGACGATCAGCCAGATGACCGCGAATCCGGCGGCCGACCATGCCGCGCGCGTGACGCCGTTTGGCGTCAGCGGCATCCAGTGGCGCCACTCGACGAGGACGAGCGCCGGCAGCGCGAAGATGGCGAACTCGCGGTGGAGATAGGCGACCGCCAACACGGCGCCAAACGCCAGCGGGCGGCGGCGCAATTTCCAGAGAATGAGGACGTAGACGAACGGCTCAACGCAGGCGCCCGCTAGTTCGAGGAGATGATTTGCCGCCGCTGGCGTCGGAATCACAAACGGCAGAGCTGCGACGAAGGCCAGCGCTGGTCGCAATCTCAGAGAACCAGTCAGCGCGGTGACGAGCGAGACGGCTGTGATTGCGTTCAACGCCACGAAGGGGAGCCGCATGACGGTGACCGACGAGCGCGCGATCCAGAAAAACGGAGCGATGATCCACGCTTCGACGGCGAGCAGGTAGTTCAGGCCGTAATAGAAAAGCGGAAATTCGCGGAAACTGCTGAGGCGTCGCGCCATCAATCCGACGATGGCTTGATCGGAATCGAAGAAAAACCCCTCGTACGACGTCGCGACGAAGCCGCGCAGCAGCACCAGCGCGACGGCAAGCGCGCAGAAGACGGCCCGCTCCCGTCGATCGGTGTCCACGAGGGGGAACACGTGAGGCGCGCGCATGCTACCATACGGACTCTCCCCGCAAACTCACGGCGCGGCGGCACTAAACTCACAAATTCTTCGACCCGATAAACGCAGTGGTGTGCATTCAATGAACTCGAGAGTTGCTTCGGCGTGTGCCGCTCTGTGCGCGGCAATCGCGCTCACGGCTTGCGTCACAAAAAGCTCCAACCCCCTCAGCCCGACGGTCGCGGGGCCGGTACCCGGCGTCAACATCACCGTGCCGGCGATCGTCTCGCCGTCGGGTGGATCGAAAATCGCGGTCGACAAGCAGCCGGTGACGCTGGTCGTCGCGAACGCGGAAACCAATTTCGTCCGGCCGCTCACCTACGCGTTCGAGGTCGCGACGGATGCGAACTTCACGAACAAGGTGTTCGCGCGCGACAGCGTGGCGCCCGGCGACGGCGGGCGCACGAGCCTGCGGCTGCCGGATCCGCTCGCGCCGGAGCGCTCCTACTTCTGGCGCGCGCGCGCCGAAGACGGCGCCAATACCGGATCGTTCACGTCGGCCATCGGCTTCGACGTCTTCACCCCGATCGTCATCGAGGTTCCGGGGCTCGTCGCACCGGCGGCAAACGCGGCGATCAACACGATCCATCCGAGCTTCCTCGTCAGCAACGCGAAGCGCTCGGGTCCGGTCGGCGCGATCACGTATCTCATCGAAGTCGCGGACAGTGAAACGTTCGCGAACAAAGTGGCGACGTGGACAGCGGCGGAGCAGCCGAATCAAACGACGCTGACCATACCCTCGGATCTCGCCTACGCAAAGGTCTACTACTGGCACGTGCGCGCATACGATCCGACGACGCTCGGTCCGTGGTCGACGACGCTGGCGTTCGTGACGCCGCCGGCGCCAGTCGTCGCGCCGCCGCCCCCGCCGTCGGGTCCGGTGGGTCCGGCGCCGAACGATGCGATCAATCTGGGCGCGGCCGCCGTCTACAACTCGCCGCCCGACATCGCGAGCTGGCCGGCGACTGCGACGATCACACGGCTCAATATGTCGGGCTCCGCCGGACTTTCATTCGAGTTCAGCCACTCGAACCGCTGGCCCGACGTGATTCCTCCGGGATTTAGCGGTCCGCTCCAGTACACCGTGTGGGCGGTCGTGAACGTCGGCGGACGCTGGAACACGTCAGGATTCATCCAGATGTGGCGCGGCCGTCCAAGCACCGGGGCCCCGATTCTGAGCGAGTTCGCTCGGAACTGGGCGTACGACTCGCGCTGGGGTCCGATGGCCGGCTATCAGCCGCATGCCGGTGAACAGATGGGATTCTTCCTGTCGGCCGGCAACGCGCGGGGACAGACCGACGTCTCGTCGGTGCGTGAACGGACGAACGTCGTCTCCGTGGCGCTGCCGCCAGGCGACAACGGCTCCTTCACGTTCTCCTTCGGCCGGATTCAGTAGGGACGGAACAAACGTGTGCGCCGACACGTTGGTCGGCCCTACTTGACGTTTGCAAGATGCCCCGGCTAGTGTGAGGCGAATAGATCATTTGATTCGCCTCACACCGTTCCGCTCGCTCCGGTGCGCGCTCGTGTTGGCGTGCGTGTTTGCCAGCGCCTGCGCAAAGAGCGCCAGCGCGCCGACACCTCCTCCGCCGGTCGATCCATTGCGGATCAGCTGTCCATCTGCCGTGACCCTGACGTCGAGCACGGGTCAACCGACCGCGGTTCGGTACGGAACCGCGTCGACCACCGGCGGTACTCCGCCGATCCAGCTGACATGCACGCCGGCGAGCGATTCGATGTTCAACATCGGCACGACGACGGTGACATGTGTGGCGACGGATGCGAAGAGCATCACCAACTCGTGCACGTTCACGGTGACGCTGAACGCGCCGCCGAAAATCGCCCTCGAGAGATTCCTCGCGTTCGGCGACAGCATGACCTGGGGCGAGAACGGCCTGAACACCGCGTCGACGGTGTTCGACGCAGGGGAACGTCTGCGGCCGGCGGTTCAGTTGCCCTTTGCCGACACCTACCCGGGCGCACTTCAGAATGCCCTTCGCGACCGGTACACGGTGCAGACGCCGCAGGTCTCAAACGCCGGCAAACCACTCGAAGCGGTCACCGGTTCCACGACGTTTCCGCGGTTCGTCGGCTTCACGTCGTCGGGGCAATACAGCGCCGTGCTGCTGATGGAAGGCGCCAACGATCTCGCCGATCGCGATTCGAGGATCTTTCCGACGGTCATCAGCGGTCTTCGACGGATGATCAGCGATGCGAAGAGCCGCGGCATGCGCGTGTTTCTCGCGACGATTCCGCCCGAGAATCCCGCCGGATTCCGGGCGCTGGCGTGGAGTCTCGTGCCCGGCTTCAACGATCAGATTCGGCTGCTGGCATCGTCGGAGGGTGTGACGCTCGTCGACATCCATCAGGCGTTCAACAACGACCTGTCGCTGATCGGCGCCGATGGCCTGCATCCGAACGCAAACGGCTATCACAAGATCGCCGATACGTTCTTTGCCTCGCTCAGGCAGCAGCTCGAGGTTTCACCCGGGCCGACCCCCACAGCGCTGCCGAACATCCTGCCCACACGACGATGAGCGGGAGGAGGCTGGCGCGTCCGTCCAGACCGATCTTCATGCCCAGATTGAACGCCGCCTTCGGCTCGGTGTGCGATCGAAAGCCGGCATCCGCGACGCCGCCCGAAACGAACGTCTGGGTGTTGAGCGAGAGATCGCCGTCGCGGAACGCCGGCCACAGAAAGTCGGCGACGGGACGGCGGATGTTCGCGGGCGGCAGCGGCATCGTCGAGACGGCGACGAGCGTGACCGCGAGGCCGTAGGCCGACAGCGCGACGAACACCCACCGCACCAGCGCCGGCGCCATCGTCCACAGGAACGCGAGGCCGATGCAGAGAAACGGAATTGCCGGCGCCGCGTGACGCGGTCCGTACGACCATCCGCCTTCCCAGTACGCATAACTCGCATTCAGCAGGATGTAATACGCCGCGATAGCGGCAGCCACGACGCCGGCTTTCATCCGGGCTCCATCGATGCGGACGCCGGCGATCATGATCGCGAGTCCAATCGGCGCCGCCGCGAGCGTCGGCGCGAGCGGCAGCAGACCGCGATACCCGCCGAAGAGAATCCGCCGCAGCCGGATCATTCGCGGCACGTTGACGCCGAAGACGCCCTGCTGCATCCCGATGTATCCCTCTTCGCTGCTGTAGGCGATGTGAAACGGCGATCCGAAGCACGCCCACTGGTACGCCATCAGCACCGCGGCAGCTGCGACGGCCGCCGCTGTCATCGCGCCAATGACGTGAAGCGCGCGATCGCGTCCGAGACGTCGCGCGTTGACGACCGTGAGCGCCGCGATCACGACGGCCGGCACCGCCGCCGGAAACTCGGACACCGTTGCCCATCCGGCGCAGAAGCCAACGAGCGCGCCATCGAGCCAGGTTCGGGAGCGGCACGCGGCCACGAACGCGAAGACGAGCAGCGCCGCCGAGAACGCGTGGCCGATGAAGATGGTCGCGAGCGTCCAGATGGGAGTGGCGAGGCCGAACGTGATTGCGGCGAAGAGCGCGGCGTCCGAGCTGGCCCCGAGCTCGATGCAGAGCGTATAGAGCGATACACCTGCGAGCGCGGTGAAGAGACCGGCCGTGAACAGCGTGGCGAGATACGAAAGCAGCGCGATCCCCGCATACGTCTCCGGGTCGGCGCCGAACAGATGCATCCCGGACCGAACCAGCGCCACGATCGGCACCGCCGCCAGCGCGAGCCCCGGCGCCTTGTCCGAGTAGTAGTGGCCCTCGAAGTACGCCTTGTCGCCGGTCGCGTGCCTGTACGGATCGATGTGGAACGTGTGTTCGTTCGTGATGGCGCGTACGAGATCGAAGCGCGAGTTCTGGTTCCAGCCGCCGGCCTGATAGAAGTACGCGTACGACGCGAACAGCAGCACGAACAGCGCCACGCGGCGATTCACACCGCGCCTCGCAGTCCGGCGACGAGCATCGCCATGCTCACGACCTCGCCCGCGACGGTCGCGAACGCCGCGCCGTTCGGTCCGTGATGCGGGATTGCGTACAGGTTCAGGCCGACGTTCACAGCAAGGCCGACGAGCCCGGTTCGCAGCAGCAGCCGCTCGCGATCGACCGAAATCGCCGCGGCATGCAGAATCCAAATCGCGAAGACCACCGGCAGCCCGAACGAAAGAATGCGGAACGGCGGCGTCGCAGCGGCGAACGCGTTGCCGAACAGCACGACGAGGAGCGGCCTGGCGATGACGTACGCCACCGCGGCCACGGCGACGCCGAGCGCCGCCGACGCGGCCACGCCGCCGATCGCGACCTGGCGGTGACGTCGGCGATCGACGACGAACAGCTCCGACAGTCGCGGCGTCAGCACGGTGGAAATTGCGAGCGGCGCGTAGGTGAACCCTTCGTAGATTTTGTACGCGGCGGTATACAGTCCCGTCTCGGCGTCGGTGCGCATGTACCCCAGCATCACCCCGTCGACGTACGAATACAGGTTCAACACAACGAGAAAGAATCCCAGCGGGAGCGCCGTCTTGTGAAGATCCAGCCACGCGGCGGCGTCGTATCGAAAGCCGACTCCGCCGAGCCGCGCCTGCGCGATCATTCCCGCGAGCACGAGGGCGACGCCGCGCGCCGCGACGAACGCAATCGTCAGGCCGCGCAATCCCGTCCCCGACTGCAGCGCCGTCAGGCCGAAGGCGAGCATCAGGCCGCGATCGGCGAGGACGACGACGCTGTCCCACCCGAACTGGTCTACTCCCTGCAGCACGCCGCGGATCGTGAGCATATACGACCGGAACACGAGCGAGCCGCCGATGAGATAGCAGGCGATCCGCACGTCCCACTGCGGTCGGAGGATGGTCGCCGTCACGACGAGCAGCGCCATCGTCGCCGCCGCCCACAGCAGCTTGATCGCAAGCACGTGATGCAGCAGCGGCGTCGCGCGCGTCTTGTCGCGCGCGACCGCGCGGACGGTCACCTGGTGGAGCCCGAAATCCATCAGCGTTTCGAAGATGCCGCCGAGGAGCAGCGCGAACGCGAACTTGCCGAATTCCACCTCGCCGAGCGCGCGCCCGGCGGCGATCATCAGAATCAGGAGCAGCGCGGCCGTACCGGCCGAGAACGACGAATACGCGAGATTACGCAGCATCGGAGGACATTTCCACGCCGCTCGCCTAAAAGGCTCGCGCTACAGCGCTTTCGATCAACTCCACGTACCGGTCGAGCAGTCGGCGCAATTCGAAGTGCTCGGTCACATGTCGACGCCCCGCCTCGGCGAGCCGGGTACGCAGCGACGCATCGTCGAGCATTCGCGTCAGCGCGCCGGCGAGCGACTCGGGCGATCGAGGCCGATGCACGAGCGCCGTCCTTTCGTCGACGCAGAAATCGGCGAGGCCGCCGACGCCCGACGTCACGACCGGAAGCGCGCTGGCCATCGCTTCGAGCGCCGTGTTGCCGAGCGCCTCGAAATGCGACGGCTGCACGAAGAGATCGGCGGCGCGGTAATACGGCGCCGGGTCGGCGGTGCCTCCTTCGAACCGGACGCGATCGCCGAGGCCGTTTGCGGCGGCGAAGGCGCGTCCCGGCTGTCCCGCATCCCAAGGATGTCCGGCCATGTCGGGTCCAACGAGCGCGAGCACCGCGTCGCGCGGTTGCGCGATTCGCCATGCGTTCAGGAGATCCATCACGCCCTTTTCGAGGCTCAGTCGTCCGACGAACAGGACGACTGGCCGATCGATCGGCCAGCCGACGTCGATGCGAATCCGCTCGCGCTCGGCCGCTGCGGCCGGGTGGAACCGTTCCAGGTCCACGCCGTGCGGCAGATAGTGAACGCGCTCGCGCGGCACGCCGGCCCGCAGCGCCTCCCGCTCGAGATCGCGGCCGATGCAGACAACGTGATCCGCGCGACGGTAGATGGCGCGGACCGGCGCCTTGAGCGCGCGCATGGCGCTCGATTCGGGCGGGAGCCCTGACGAGGCAGCTTCATCGGCGCCAGCGAGCACACCGGCGACCTCGCCCTGAACGATGACCGACCTGCCCAGCAGCCGGCCGGCCGCGATCGCCGCCACGCCGATGCCGCGATAGTCGACGCAGACGATGACGTCTGCCCGGCGCGCCAGTGCCAGCGTCTTCGCCATCAGCGCCGGCAGCACGATCCATTTGCCGCTTGCGCGCCGCTCGCCGATCGGACCGACGCGATGGACGGGAACGCCGTCGACGCGCGTGGCCGGCTCGTGATCGCGGCTGACGCGCTTGGTCACGACCTCGACGCGGAAACCGCGCTCGTGCAGATGGCGCACGAGCTGCCGCGCGTGGATTTCGACACCGCCGAGCACGGGATGGTAGTAGGTGGTCAGAACGAGCACGCGCGCTTTCATCGCGCGAGGACGGTCTTCGTCAACAGCCGCCAGTACGAATCGAGCCAGCGTTCGTAGGCCGACCTTCCGCGCCTCAGGATTGGGCTGGACGCCACATCGTCGCGGACCACGATGGGCGCGCTGACGAGCAGATCGCGATCGGGCCGGCGGCGGATGCGCCGCGTCAGCGCGCGATCGCGCGGCAGCGCCGGCAGCATCGCCAGCAGTCCGCCGACGGCGCGCACGTAGGTCCACGCGTGCCCCTTCGCCGCGAGCACGGCGAACTGCAGCGGCTCGTGGACGAGGAGCGGTGGAATGAGCGACACGATCGTGCGCACCTGGTAGTTCTTCAGGATGAAATGCCAGCGATTGCGAATCTGATAGTAGAACAGCCACGCGCTGCGCGGACGCGCGTCGTGCAGGACGGTCGCCTGCGGAACCTCCCAGACCTTGTGGCCCGCGATCTTCATCCGATGAATGAAATCGCCGTCGTCCTTGCCCATGAAGTAGCGTTCGTCGAACAGACCGATGTCGATGGCCGCCGCCCGATCGAGGAGCAGCGCGCACGCCGGAGCGGCGCCGATGTCGAGCGGCGCCGCGCCGCGGTCGGCGAGCGCGCGATCCTGCCACGGATTCACCGCTTCGCAGATGTAGTGGAGTGCGCCGCCCGCGTACTGAATGATGTCGGGTCGATCGCCGCGCACGACAATCGGGCTTCCGACTTTGATGGAGGGGTCGGCCGCCATCGCGTCGCGGAGACGCCGCACCGCGTCGGGCCTGACGCGGACGTCGGCGTCCATCAATAACACGAACGGCTGCCGGGCTTCGGTGATGCCGACGTTGCGCCCCGGGTTCGGTCCTTCGTTGCGATCGAGGCGGCGAACGCGCGCGCGCGGATGCTCGCGCGCCAGCCATGCGGCCGTGCCGTCCGTGCTGGCGATGTCGACGACGGTGATTCGGTCCGGCGGACAATCGGCCGCGAGCAGCGCGTCGACAGTTGGCGGCAGCGACGCCAGGCTGTCGTGCGCAACGATCGCAACCTCGACGTCGGCTGGCCAGTCCCCAGTCTCCAGGCCGCTGTTTCCGTTCATCTCACCGTCGTGAAGAACCACTGTCGATTCCGGCCGGGGAGGCACGTGAGAAAGCGGCTGCTCAAGCGCATCAGCTGAAAGCGATGGTCGCCCGCGCGCACCGCGCGGCGGCGCCAGGGACGCTCGGCGAACGCGAGCTCGTGTCCGGTCGCTTCGATTGCCGCGCGCGTGACGGCGCCGGAGATGCCCCAGGGAAGCGCGACGTGCTTCACCGACGTCGTTCTCAGCTTCTCGTTGAGGAGCGCGCGGCCATCGGCGAGCTCTTTGCGAATGACGTCCGCCCGCTCGTCGTCGCTCTCGAATCGTCCGCGCGCGCCTGCGGTAAACGGCTCGAGCTCGCGCCTCCAGCTCGGCCGATTGAAGAAATCGGCGCCGCCGTTGCGTCTGACGTGCTCGCGGCAGCGCGCCGCTTCCTCTCCATCAGGAAAGAACCGGCGGCCGTCCGACATCCGCGAGCGCCTCTGGAACAATGGCGTGCCCAGCGCGTCGGCGCCGATCGTCTCGATGCGGCCGTTCGTCGACGTGATGGGGCGGTTCAGGAGCGGTTCGCGGACGTATGCCGGCGTGACGAAGTCGACGACCTCCGCGTCGCTGAACATCATCGCGTGCGACCGCGTGTGCGACTGCACGTCGAACACGCCGCTCTCGTGGAGCTCGCGAAGCTGCGGCCAGGTGACGAATGGCGAGCGCTCGTGGCCGTCGCCCACGCGTCCCGGAATCGCGAAGAGAATCGCGCGAAGCCCGTACTGTTTCAGCAGCGGAAAGGCCACACTCCAGGCGCTCTCCCACGCATCGTCGAACGTCAGTGCGACGCTGCGGGGTCCCGGCCGCACGCCGTCGATCACCAGCCGAGCAATCTCGTCGGTCGCGACGGTGCGATAGCCATTAGCCGACAGATATAGAAGGCGCGGCTCCAGCCATTCGCGCGTCACGTTATGAAAGTGAAAGACTGGCAGCTGATCGCCAATCGATCCGCCGAAGAGGAATGCGGGGTAGCAGCCGGTCACGAGATCCAATATTCCTCGCGCGGCGCCGCCTCGTTCGGCGAATGGGACACGAGCTGTCATGCGAGATTAGCTGCTGAATATTCTATTATGTGCGCGTGTCGCCGGCGAAGATCGTCGCGGTCATAGCGCTCACGTCGCTGCTCGCCGCCGCAGTGTCGATCGACGTCGTGAAGACGATGGGCGTCAAGAGCGACGAAGCGACGTACGTGATGATGGCGCTCAGCGTCGCGTACGATCACGACCTCACCTACCAGCGGCGCGATCTCGAGCGCTACGTCGGCATCTACCGCTATGGACCAGACGGCATTTTCCTGAAGCGCGGTAAACAGCTTCGCGTCGCCGTCGACCGAACGCCTCCTTTCATCCATCTCGTCAAGCGAACCGATCGACAGGTTGATCGCCTCTACTTCGGCAAGGCGTTCGTGTATCCCATCGTCGCCGCGCCGTTCGTGCGGCTGCTCGGCCTGAACGGCATCTTCGTGCTCCACGTGCTGCTGCTGTTCCTCGCGTGCGCGTGCGCGTACACGTTTCTCGCGGCGACGTCTCGGCCGACCGCCGCGCTGGTCTACACGCTGGCGTTCGTCGCGGCGAGCTGCGTGCCGGTGTATCTCGTGTTTCTGACGCCGGAGGTCTTTCACTTCACCCTGGTCGTGGCTGCCTATTTTCTGTGGCTATATAAAGAGGTTGCGCCGGAAGGCGGATACGGACTACTCAGAGCCAAAGCGACCGACGTTTTCGCCGCAGTTCTCCTCGGAATCGCCACCTATTCCAAGCCGAGCCACGGGCTGCTGATCGCGCCGATCGTGCTGTGGGCGTGGTGGCGGCGCGAGTACCTGCGCGGCTTCGCCGCCGGCGCCGTGTGCGTCGTGACGGCGGCCGTCCTCTTCGGCGTGACCGCGCTCAATTCGGGCGAGCTCAACTACCAGGGCGGCGACCGCAAGACGTTCATCGGCCGTTTTCCGTTCGACGGCGGCGCAGACGACGCCTGGTCGGCGCGCGGTCGGGAGATGAGCACGAACGACGCCGACACCGACAGCGTGCTGCGCGATTTCCCGAACCGCTTCGCTCACAACGTCGAGTACTTCCTGATCGGCCGGCACTTCGGATTCGTTCCGTACTTCTTTCCCGGCGTCGTCGCGGTCCTGCTCTGGCTGCTCTCGCGCCAGCGGACCGAGTTGTGGCGCCTGCTCGTTTTCCTCGCGGTCGTCGGATCGGCGATCGGCCTCCTCGTGTTTTTCCCCTACTCGTGGAGCGGCGGTGGAGGACCGCCGGGCAATCGGTACTTCATGAGCGTGTACGCCGCGCTGTTCTTCCTGACGCCGCCGCTCACCTCGACGCTGCCCGGCCTGGTCGCGTGGCTGGGCGGATCGCTCTTCACGGCGAAGATGCTCGTCAACCCGTTCGCCGCGGCGATGCACCCGAACGAAATCGCGTCGAAGGGATTTGCGCGGCGTCTGCCGGTCGAGGTCACGATGGCCAACGACCTGCCGATCATGCTGGAAGGTCCGCGCGCCCACGAATGGTTCAGCGACGTGCTGCTGTACTTTCTCGACGAGCACGCGTACTTCCCGGAGGAGATCGACCCGCATCATCGCAAAGGCGTCTGGATCGCCGGCGACGGCCGCGCCGACATCCTCGTGCGGTGCGAGTGGGCGATCGACCACCTGCAGGTCACGGCCGAATCGCCCATCACGACAACGTTCGTCGTATCGATGGGCGCGGGAGAGTCGCGCATCGCGCTCGTTCCCGGCAAACCGGCGACGTTCGACGTGAAGGCGTCGGGCGTCCGCGATCAGCGCAGCTACGCGTACCTGCTGTCCGCGCGCTCCACTGAAGGGTTCACGCCGCGCCTGCACGATCCGGCCTCGAACGACTTCCGCAACCTCGGCGTTCTGATGCGCTTCACTGCGGTCGCCGCCGCGCGATGACGGCCAGGCGCGAGCTCGCGCTCGTCGCGGCCGGCGCCGTCGTGCTGACGGTCGCGATGACGTACCCGCTCGCATTCAAGCTGGGTCACGTGGCGCGGATCGACAACGGCGACGGCCAGTTCGCGGTGTGGAACGTGGCGTGGGTCGCGCGGACGCTCGTCGTCGATCCGGTGCACGTGTTCGACGCCAACATTTTCTATCCGCACAGGGGCACGCTCGCGTACTCGGAAGCCAATCTCGGCGCGGGCATCCTCGCGCTTCCGACGTACTGGCTGACGCGCAATCCGTACGCCGCGCTGAACATCGCGATCCTGTGCGGCTTCGTGCTGAGCGCGATCGGGATGTACTTCCTGGTGCGGTACCTGACGCGCGACCGCCGCGCCGCAGTCATCTCGGCGATCGCGTTCGCGTTTTGTCCGTACATCTTCGCCCACAGCGCCCAGATTCAGCTGCAGATGGTGGCCGGGTTGCCGTTCAGCATGCTCGCGTTTCATCGGATCGCCGATCGGCCGACGGCGGGCCGCGGCGCGGCGCTCGGCGCGGCGCTGGCGGCGCAGGCGCTCTTCTGCGGCTACTACGAGGTGTTCGTGCTCCTCGCGGTCGGCTACGCGATCGTGGTCGTCGCGTCGACACGCGGGTACTGGACCGCGGCGAGATTCTGGATGGCGATGACGGTGGCGGCGCTCGTCACATTCGCGCTCGTGCTGCCGATGTTCGTGCCGTATCTGCGCGTCCAGCGCGCCGGATTCAGCCGTTCGCTCGAGCTCGCTTCGTCGTTTCGCGCCACGTGGAGCACGTATTTCGCGAGCGCGGCCTACGCGCATACCTGGCTGCTGCTGCGGCTGCCGGCGTGGGGCGAAGTCGCGTTTCCCGGGATGATTCCGATGCTGCTCGGTATCGCAGGATTCGTGATTGCCGCGCGCCGGCGAGGCGAGCTCGCGCTGCTCTACGGCGGGCTGGCCGTCCTGGCGGCGTGGGCGTCGTTTGGACCGCCGGCAGGCTTGTACACGCTGATGTACCGCACCGTGCCGTTGTTCGAATGGCTGCGCGCGCCGGCGCGGTTCGGCCTGATGGTGACGTTTACCCTCGATGTCCTCGCAGGCGTCGCCGCGTCATACCTGCTGCCCGCGACGCGGCGAGGAACCGTGGCCGCCGCGATCGTGTCGCTCGCGCTCGCGGCCGAGCTCTTCACGCCGTCGCCGATGCGCGAAGTGCTGCCGCCCGAGCCGGTCTATCGCGTGCTTGCCCGGGAGCCGGCCGGCCCGGTCATCGAGATGCCGTTCTTCTATCTCGATTACATGTTTCCGCGGCATACCAACTACATGCTCGAATCGACGGTCCACTGGATGCCGCTCGTGAACGGCTACAGCGACTTCATCCCGCAGGATTTTCGCGATCACGTCCTGACGCTCGCGCCGTTCCCGAGCCGCGACGCCTTTCGGCTGCTCGAGCCGCTCCACATCCGATACGCCGTTTTTCACATGCACTGGTACAACGTGGAGAATCAGAACGATGTCATCGGCCGGCTGAAGCAGTTCGCGCCGTACCTGCGGTTGATCTACGCCGATCGCTCCACGCGGCTCTACGAGATCGTCGGCTTCCCGCGGTGAGTCCGGGAGATGTAGAGGGCGGCGCCGCTCAGCGAGAACAGGATGATGAGCGCCTGGGCCACGAGCGACATCAGCAGCGCCGCTTCAATCGGCTGTCCGATGCGGGTGAAGTAGAAGGAGAACGTCGCCTCGCGCACGCCGAATCCGCTCACCGAGACCGGCAGCATCTGCACCACGAAGGAAATCGGCACGATCACCGAGAGATCCGACAGCGCGACGTTCAGGTGCAGTGCGTCGGCGACTGCGAAGTAGAAGACGACCATCGTCCCCTGCACGAACAGCGCGCCCGCAAAGCATCCGGCCAGCGCGCTCGGGCTGTCGCGAAAACGACCGAGAGCGCTCGTCAGCTTTTCGATGCGATTCCCGACCCACTCCGGATGAAACACCGTCAGCGGACGGAGGAGGCGTCCGAAGCCGTCCGGCACGAGCACCGCGGGTGCGGACGCCGCGGCGCCGGCCAGGAACCCGGCCCACAACCAGACCGGCCAGATCGGCGCGTCGGCCGGATGGACGACGCCGACAGCCGTGGCGCCAACCGCCGCGACGAACACCAGCGCCATCAGCCCGAGAACGCGGTCGGTCAGCACGACCGTCGCCGCGAGCGTCTTCGAGTTGGCCGGTCGCGCCGTATCACGGATGCGGATGACGTCGCCGCCGATGTTGCTCGGCAGAAAATTGTTGAAGAAGCAGGCGATCAGGAACGTCTCGAGCAGCGATCGCCGCCGGATTGCGACGTGCTGCGCGCGCAGCAGCAGGTGCCACCGCCAGATGCTCGCGATCACATTGACCAGATAGAGCGCGAGCGCCGCGCTGAGCCAGAGCAGGGAGGCGTTGCGCGCGCCCGCCCACAGCCGTCCGACGTCGATGCGCGAGAACAGAACGGCGAGCAGCGCGAGGCTCACCGAGATCTTCAACGCGAGGAGCACGTAGCGCCGCGTCGAGGAAGCTTCAGGTTGAGACGACGGCATTCGTCAGTGAGGGGAACACGCAACTGTACTACGGTTTCGTGCGAGAATCACGTCATCCGTGCGCATCCTGATGATCGCGCCCGAGCCGTTCTTCGAGCCGCGCGGCACACCCTTCAGCGAGTTCCATCGAATCCGCGCGCTGACGGCGCTGGGGCACCAGGTCGATCTCGTCACCTATCCATTCGGTCAGCCGGTGTCGATGCCGGGCCTGCGTGTGTTTCGCAGCCTGCGGCCGCCGTTGGTCGGCGGCGTGAAGGTCGGTCCGTCGCTCGCGAAGATCCCGCTCGATGCCCTGCTGACCTTGACTGCGATTCGGCGCGCCGTGGCCGGTCGCTACGATGCGATCCACTCGCACGAAGAAGGCGGCGTCATCGGCGCCGTGATCGCCGCGGCGCTGCGCGTGCCGCACCTGTACGATATGCACTCGAGCCTGCCGCAGCAGTTGACCAATTTCGCGTTCAGCGGCTCGCGAATCACCCGGCGCCTGTTTCTCGCGATCGAGCGCTTCATGATCCGCCGCTCGCGCGTCGTCATCGTCATCTGTCCGTCGCTCGAAGACACGGTCCGCGCGATCGATCCGACGGCGCGAACCATGCTGATCGAGAACGCGCCAGGATCGGTCGAGGATCGCGCGACGGCGGAGCAGGCGGCGGCCGTGCGCCGCGCGCACGCTCTGAGCCAGTCAACCGGAGTGGTTCTGTATACCGGAACGTTCGAGGCGTATCAGGGACTCGATCTGCTGTTCGAGGCGATGACTATCGTTGCCCGCACGCGGCCCGACGCGCGGCTGGTGCTCGCCGGCGGCAAAGCCGATCAGGTGTCGCGCGCTCAAGAGGCTGCGCGGAAGGCCGGCATCGACGCCGTGACGATCTTCGCGGGCGAACGGCCGGCATCGGAGATTCCGGCCTATCTGCTCGCGGCCGACGTGCTCGTCTCGCCGCGGTCCCGCGGCACCAATACGCCGCTGAAGATCTATCAGTACCTGCGGTCGGGGAAGCCGATCGTTGCGACGCGTCTGCTGACGCACACGCAGGTCTTGAGCGACGACACGGCAATCCTGACCGGTGCGACGCCGCAGGAATTCGCCGACGGCATCGTCGCGGCGCTGACCGACGTCGGTCGCGCCGCCCGAGTCGGCCGCAACGCGCGCACGCTCGCGGACACCAAGTACAGCTACGAGGCATACCTCGAACGCACGCGCCAGGCCTGCGAGGCGTTATGGCATCGCGGTGGCGGCATGCCGATGGCGACTGTGACCGAGCAGTAAAGCGCCTGCGGCCCGAGCGAGGTGCCGGAGGGAAGCCGGCGAAGCCGGGCCGCCGAGTGAGAGCGCCAGGGGCCCCTGGCGCAAGTGAGTAGCGCCTGCGGCCCGAGCGAGGTGCCGGAGGGAAGCCCGGCGAAGCCGGGCCGCCGAGTGAGAGCGCCCGGGGGTGGGGCCCCAGGCGCAAGTGAGTAATGACCAAGGAACATTACAGCTACGCGCATTACGCCGATCCGGCAACGGCGCGGACGTTCGACGACAAGCGGTTTGGCGGCCCGATCGGCAGCCTCCTCGCCGGCGCACAGGCAAAGACGCTCGCCGACTTCGTCGGCCGTATCCAGCACCGCCGCATCCTCGACGTCGGCACCGGCACGGGCCGCGCCGCGCTGCTGTTTGCGCGCGGCGGTGCGCGGGTCACCGCGATCGATGCATCGGAGCAGATGCTGCAAGTGGCGCGCAGCCGGGCGGCCGCCGAAGGCGTCGGCAGCATTCGCTTTCAACTCGGCGATGCGCACTATCTCGACTTTCCCGATCGCAGCTTCGACGTCGTCTGCTGCCTCCGAGTGTTGATGCACACACCGCGGTGGAGCGCTGTTTTGTCCGAGTTGTGCCGCGTCGCCGATCAATTGGTCATCGTCGATTACCCTTCGGCGACGAGCGTGGCGTCGTTGGAATCGGTGACCCGCCGCGTCCTGTACGCGAGCGGCGTGAAGACCGAGCCGTACCGCGTGTTTCGCTCCGGTACGATCGCCGACGCGTTCGATCGGAATGGCTTCCGCATCCGCTCGGTGCATCGCCAGTTCGTCCTGCCGATCGTCTTCCACAAAGCCATCGGGTCGCGCCGGTTCACCGAGCGGGCCGAGGATCTGCTCGATCGGATGGGTCTGCTCAGGCGCTTCGGATCGCCGGTGTCGCTCGTAGCCCAACGGTGCGCGTCCTCGTAACCGGTGCGACGGGCTTCACCGGCGGCCATCTGGCGCGATACCTGGCCGCGCGGGGCCACGACGTACGCGCCCTGGTCCGCGACGTCGCGCGCGCCGACGATCTCGCGCGCGCGGGCATCGAACTGGTCCGCGGCGATTTGCGCGATCCATCCACATTCGCCCCCGCCACGACGGGCGTTGACGTCGTCTATCACATCGCTGCGCTGTATCGGCAGGCAGCTGTCTCGAACGCTCCGTATCGCGAGATCAACGCAACGGCCGTCGATCGAATCGTCGAAGCCGCCGCGCGCGGCGGCGCGAAGCGCGTCGTGCACTGCAGCACCGTCGGCGTGCACGGCCATGTCGAACATCCTCCGGCGAACGAGGATGCACCCCTCAGACCCGGCGACATCTATCAGGTGACGAAGCTCGAAGGCGAAGAGCTCGCACGCCGGGCGGGCGATCGCGTCGGCATCGAAGTCACGATCGCGCGTCCGACGGGCATCTACGGACCGGGCGACCGGCGTCTGCTGAAGCTCTTTCGCGGGGTCGCGCGCCGGCGATGGATCACGCTCGGCCGCGGCGAGATCTATTACCATCTCACCTACATCGACGACCTCGTCGAGGGGTTTCGCCTGTGCGGCGAGCATCCGGCCGCCGCCAATCGGACGTACATCCTCGCCGGCGCGGAGGTCACCACGTTGAACGAGCTGGTGCGCCTCGTGGCGGACGTGGCGGGCGTGCCGCCGCCGAAACTGCACGTGCCGGTCTGGCCGGTCTGGATGGCCGGCGCGATTTGCGAGGCGGTGTGCGTGCCGCTGCGGATCCAGCCGTCGCTCTATCGCCGGCGCGTCGACTTCTTCACGAAGAGCCGCGCGTTCGACATCACGCGCGCGCGCACGGAAATCGGCTACGCGCCGCAGGTCGGCCTGCGCGATGGCATCGGCCGGACGCTGGAGTGGTACCGACACAAAGGATGGCTTTGAGGTGAGCGACGAGACGACGACGCGGAACGCCGCGAAGGCGCCGGCCGCCACGATCGCGCGCGCTCAGGATCAGCTGTTCGATGCGGCGACGGGCAGCCGCCGGAAGTACGCGGCGCTCGTCGTCGGACGTCCCGGACTCTTCGCGCTGCTCGCGTACGAGTTCGTGATCACGCTCGCGCAGCCGCGGGCCGGCGCGCTGGGGCTCGCGCTCCGCAAGATGCTCTACCCGCTGCTCCTCGGCGCCTGCGGCCGCAACGTCGTCTTCGGACAGAACGTCGCGCTGCGACATCCTCACAAGATCCGCATCGGCAACAACGTCGTGATCGACGACAACTGCCTGCTCGACGCGAAAGGCGAGACGAACCGCGGCATCCGCCTCGGCGACGGCGTCTTCATCGGGCGCAACACGATCCTGTCGTGCAAGAACGGCGACATCGACCTCGGCGACGGCGCGAACGTCGGGTTCAACTGCGAACTGTTCTCGGCGAGCCGCGTGACCGTCGGCCGCAGCGTCCTGATGGCGGCGTATACCTACGTCATCGGCGGCGATCACGACTTTTCCGATCCGGCCAAGGCCGTCATCGAGCAGCGGCGCGTGTCGAGCGGCGTCACGATCGGCGACGGCGCGTGGATTGGCGCGGGCGCGAAGATTCTCGACGGCGTCACCATCGGTCCGCATGCGGTCATCGGCGCCGCTGCCGTCGTTCGCGAAGACGTTCCGGCGGCCGCGATCGCCGTCGGCATCCCCGCGCGCGTCGTCGCGTCGCGCGGCGAACATGCGTAGTCAGGGTCGTGACGCGGCGCAAGACAGTATATACTGAGGGTATATACAATCTTATCGAGGTTGTCCGATGACCCGGACGGCGAAGCTTTTCCGCAATGGCAGCAGTCAGGCGATTCGAATGCCTCGCGACTTCAGGTTCGGCGGCGACCGCGTTCGTGTGCGTCGAGCCGGCCGCGGGGTTCTCGTGGAGCCGATATTCGCGAACGTCGCCGACTGGTTCGAGGAGCTCGATCGCTTCGGGGCCGAGCCCTTCATGGCCGGCGGCCGCGATCAGCCGGGCACGCCGAAGCGTAAGATCTTTCCGAAGTGACCTATCTTCTCGATACGAACGCCTGCATCGCGCTGATCAACGGCGCGCCCAGGGAAGTCCGCCGCCGTTTTCAACGGGCGATCGCCAGGGAGGCCACGGTTCTCCTGTCTTCGGTGGTCGCGTTCGAACTGTGGTACGGGGTTTCGAAGAGCGAGCGCAAAGAGGCCAACGCGGAGCGGCTCGAAACGTTCCTGGCCGGGCCGCTGGAGTGGACGCTCTTCGACGAGGACGACGCTCGGGAGGCCGGACGTGTGCGCGCTGAACTGGAGGGCGCCGGAAAACGGATCGGGGCGTACGACGTGTTGATTGCGGGTCAGGGACGACGTCGAAGCGCGACGCTGGTGACGTCCAACGCGCGCGAGTTCGGTCGGGTCAAAGGTCTGAAGCGGGAAAACTGGGCGCTCCGGCGATCTTCGCCGTAGCTCGCTAGAATTGGACGCGAGCGGAGGCGGGAAGGCCTGCGCTATACGGAGCATGGCCGTCCTCACCGTCGTCACCTCGAGCCCTCCATCGGTTGAAGGCGGTCACCTCGTCATCGCGCGGGCGCTCGTCGAGGCCGCGCGAGGCTGCGGTCACGACGCACATCTGATCGTGACGCCCGATTACGGGTTCGGACGTCTGTTTGCGACGTACGCCGCGACGTTGAAGGTCGACGTCTCGCACGTCGACGGCCGCCGCGTCGACCAGGTGATCAGCCTCCGCTATCCGAGTTTTGGCGTCCGCCACTCCGCGCACGTCTGCTGGCTGAACCACGCGATGCGGGAGTACTACGATCTGTGGCCGCGACTGGCGGCGTCGCTCTCGCCGCGCAACAAGGTGAAGGAGGGCATCCGCCGCAGACTCCTGCATGCGGTCGACAGGCACCTGTTGAAGCGGCATGTGACGCAAGTCGTCGCGCAGTCGTACACGATCCAGTCCCGACTGCTCGCGGACTTCGGCATCCACGCCGACGTGCTGCACCCGCCGCCGCCGCGGCGTCCGTATCGGTGCGACGAGTACGGCGACTACATCTTCGCGATCTCGAGACTGAATCCACTCAAGCGCGTGGATCTCCTCGTCAGGGCGCTGGCCGAGGCGCCTGCTCGAAGTGTCAGAGCGGTCATCGGCGGAGAAGGCGAAAGCGCCGGCGAGCTTCACGCGCTGGCGCGATCGCTGAGCGTCGCCGATCGGGTCCGGTTTCTCGGACGCGTCGACGAGCCGACGATGCTCGCGCACCTGGCGCGCTGCCGTGCGGTGTGCTTCACGCCATACGCGGAGGATTACGGCTTTGTCACCGCGGAAGCCTTTGCCTCGCGCAAGGCCGTCATCACGTGCCGCGACAGCGGCGGTCCGACCGAGCTCGTGGTCGATGAAGAGACCGGAGTCGTGTGCGACCCGACGCCGGCGTCGCTGGCAATCGCGCTCGCGCGGCTGTCGGATGATCGGCGTCTCGCCGAACGGCTCGGGTCGAACGCAGAGACGCGCGCCGCGACGATGTCATGGGACGCGGCAGTGCGGCGGCTTGTTATCGTATAGTTGGATCACATTCGCTATCAGGTGTCAGCTCTCGGCTGTCAGCTGATAGCTGATAGCTGATAGCTGACAGCTGAAAATGCTCGCCATACGGTACGAAGCGCCCCGGTCCGTCGCGGAAGCTGTTCGCCTCATCGCCGCTGATCCAGCGGCACGAGTCCTCGCCGGCGGCACCGATCTCCTCGTGCAGTTCAAGGCCGGCGCGCGTCTGCCGTCGGCGTTCGTCGACGTCAAACGGATTCCCGAGCTAATCGGGGTCGCGATCGATGCCGGCGGACTGCATCTCGGCGCGGCCACTCCGGCTGCCGTCCTCACCGAGCACGTCGAGCTGCGGCGCCTGTGGCCAGGTCTGGCGGAGGCCGTTCATTTGATCGGATCGGTGCAGATTCAAGGTCGCGGGTCGGTCGGCGGCAATCTGTGCAATGCGTCGCCGGCAGCCGATACGACCTGCGCCCTCATCGTGAATCGCGCGGAGTGCGTGATCGCCGGGCCCGGCGGCGAACGTACGATTGCCGTTGAGCGGTTCTGCATGGCGCCAGGCCGCACCGTCCTCGAGCGCGGTGAACTGCTCGTCGCGATACGCGTGCCGCGGCCGGCGCCCCGAACGTCGGACGCCTATCTTCGGCTGATTCCGCGCAGCGAGATGGACATCGCCGTGGCGGGCGCCGCGGTCAGCGTGACGGTGGACGCCGACGGCGTGTGCACCGCGGCGCGCGTCGCCATAGGCGCCGTTGCGCCGACGGCGCTGCTGGTTCCCGAGGCGGCCAAAGCGCTCGTCGGCTCGCGGCTCGACGATGCGGCGCTGAAGCGCGCGGCCGAGGCGTCGAGCGCGGCGGCGCGACCGATCGACGACAAACGCGGAACGACGGCGTATCGGCGAACCATCGCCGGCGTCCTGACGAGGCGCGCGGCGGCAATTGCGAAACAGAGGGTCGTGTCGTAGCGCAGGCCTTCAGGCCTGCCGATGGTCGGCGAACAGTCCAAAAGGCTGCGCTACCAATATCGCGGGCCGAAAGGCCCGCGCTGCCAATATGGCGAGACTGCATATCGAGACGACGATCAACGGCGAGCCGGCGGAATTCCTCTGCGATCCACACGAGACGCTCCTGTCCGCGCTCCGCAACGGATTGGGTCTGACGGGAACGAAAGAGGGGTGCAGCACCGGTGACTGCGGCGCCTGCTCGGTGATCGTCGACGGCCGGCTCGTGCCGGCGTGCCTGGTGCTCGCGCCCGAAGCGCAGGGACGCACGATCACGACGATCGAAGGTCTGTCGTCGGGCGACGCGCTGCATCCGCTGCAGCAGAAGTTCCTCGAGCATGCGGCGTTGCAGTGCGGCGTCTGCACGCCGGGCTTCATCGTCGCTGCCGCGGCGCTGCTCGACGCGAAGCCGAATCCGACGGAGGAAGAGACGCGGTTCTGGCTGGCCGGCAACCTGTGCCGGTGCACCGGCTACGACAAGATCATCCGCGCGGTGCTCGACACCGCCGCGCACATCCGAGAGTCTGCCGTATGAGCATTCCGCGCGAGTTCAAATACGTTGGCACGCGTCCGATCCGCCACGACGGCGTCGACAAGGTGACCGGCCGGGCGAGTTACGGCGCCGACGCGGCCTGGCCCGGCATGCTGCACGGCGCGGTCCTGCGCAGTCCGCACGCCCACGCCCGCATCGTGTCGATCGACACGAGCGCGGCCGAACGAACGCCGGGTGTGAGAGCGGTCGTCACGGGCAGCGATTTTCCCGAAACGACTGCGGCGCTGGCGCTGGGCGAGGCCGCGATCGATCTGCGCGACATCAGCGAGAGCATGATCGCCAGGACCAAAGTGCTGTATCACGGCCACGCTGTTGCAGCCGTCGCCGCGACAACATTCGACATCGCGAAGGAGGCGGCGGAGAAGATCAAGGTCGTCTATGAGCCGCTCGAACCGGTCACCGACATCGACCGCGCGATTGCGCCCGACGCGCCGATCCTTCATCCGACCCTCAAAACGAAGGGCGCGCCGGAGGGAGCAACCGGACCGACCAACGTCGCCTCGCGCCTCGAGCTCAAGCGCGGCGACGTCGACGCCGGCTTCGCCGAGGCGGACGTCATCGTCGAACGCGAATTCCGCACGGCGATGGTCCATCAGGGATACATCGAGCCGCACGCGTGCATCGCCCGATGCGGCGAAGACGGGCGCGCCGTCGTGTGGTGCACGACGCAGGGTCCGTTCGTCGTGCGCGATGCCTCTGCGGCGATCGTCGGGCTCGACCCGGCGCACGTCAAGGTGATCCCGAGCGAAATCGGCGGCGGCTTCGGCGGGAAGATCGTCGTCTATCTGGAGCCGCTCGCAATCGTGCTCTCGCGCAAGGCGCAGCGGCCGGTGAAGATGGTCATGAGCCGCGACGAAGTCTTTCGCGCGACAGGACCGACGTCGGGCTCGAAGATTCGCGTGAAGCTCGGAGCGAGGCGAGACGGTAGGCTGGTCGCGGCGCGGGCGTCGTTGTGGTACGAGGCCGGCGCGTATCGCGGATCGCCGGTCGGCGCCGGAGCGATGTGCGCGATCGCCGCGTACAAGATTCCGAACTTCTTCATCGAAGCGTACGACGTGGTCGTCAACAAGCCCAAGGTGGCCGCGTATCGCGCGCCGGGATCGCCGATGGCGGCCTTCGCCGTGGAATCGGCCGTTGACGACATCGCGCGCGAGCTGAAAGTCGATCCCATCGATCTTCGTTTGAAGAACGCCAACAGGGAAGGCGATCAGGCGCCTTATGGACCGAAGTACGGGCCAATCGGGCTCGAGCCGCTGCTCGAGACGGCGAGGCGCCATCCTCACTGGACGGCGCCGCTCGGGCCGAACCAGGGTCGCGGCTTCGCGGTCGGGTTCTGGTTCAACGCCGGCATGAACTCGAGTGCCACCGTCACGCTCAACGCCGACGGCAGCGCCGCGGTCGTGACCGGAAATCCGGACATCGGCGGAACGCGTGTGGCGCAGGCGCTCATGGTGGCCGAAGAGCTCGCGATTCCGGTCGAGCGCGTCCGACCAAGCGTCGGCGACACCGACGGCAGCGGCTTCACCGACGTCACCGGCGGCAGCCGCGTCTGCTATGCGACGGGCATGGCCGTGATACGCGCGGCCGAGGACGCTCGGGATCAGCTGAAGGCGCGCGCGGCGAAGATGTGGAACGTGGCGCCGGACGCCGTGACATGGCAGGACGGTCGCGCGATTCCGCCGCCGGGGACGGAGAAGGCCGAGCCGCTGACCGTCGCGGAAATTGCGGCGAAAATGACCCACACCGGCGGTCCGATCGTCGGCCGCGCGTCGTTGTACGCGCCGATGGCAGGACCGGCGTTCGGGGCGCACATCTGCGACCTCGAGGTGGATCCGGAGACGGGGCAGAGCCGGGTCGTTCGCTATACAGCCTTCCAGGACGTGGGCAAAGCGGTGCATCCGAGCTTCGTCGAGGGTCAGATGCAGGGTGGCGTGGCGCAGGGCGTCGGCTGGGCGCTGAACGAGGAGTACATCTACAACAGCGACGGCGTGATGGAGAACGCCGGATTCCTCGACTACCGCATGCCGGTCGCCTCCGACCTTCCGATGATCGAGACGGTGATGATCGAGGTCGCAAACCCGCTGCATCCCTACGGCGTGCGCGGCGTCGGCGAAGTGCCGATCGTTCCGCCGCTCGCGGCGGTCGCCAACGCGATGCGCGACGCGACGGGCGTCCGCTTCACCGAGCTGCCGCTGTCGCCGCCGCGCGTGCTCGCCGCGATCGAATCGGCGGCGCCCGTCCCCGTTGACGCGTGAAGAACGGTGGCGACGGTCCACCTTCCGAGCGGCCTGACGGCGTTCACCGGCGGCGTCGACACGATCGACATCGACGCGGCGCGCGTGCCGGACCTCATCGCGGAGCTGCGTCATCGGTTTCCGCAGCTCGGCGATCATCTCGACGGGATGGCGGTCGCGATCGACGGCGAGATCTATCAGGATCCGGGATATCAGCCGCTGCGGGCCGACAGCGACGTCCATCTGGTGCCGCGGATTGCGGGTGGGTGAACGCGAATTCGGCGCTCGGCCGAAAGGCTCGCTGCTGGAATTCGCTCGCCTCAAAGGCTCGCGCTACCGATCGTCGCGGGAATCCGACACGCCGCCGCGACGAGGGACACGCCGCCGCGACGAGGGACACGGTAGCGCGAGCCTTTTAGGCGAGCGACGAGGGACACGGTAGCGCGAGCCTTTCAGGCGAGCGACGGGGGACACGGTAGCGCGAACCTTTCAGGCGAGCGACGGGGGACACGGTAGCGCGAGCCTTTCAGGCGAGCGACGAGGGACACGGTAGCGCGAGCCTTTCAGGCGAGCGACGGGGGACACGGTAGCGCGAGCCTTTCAGGCGAGCGACGGGGGACACGGTAGCGCGAGCCTTTCAGGCGAGCGACGAGGGACACGGTAGCGCGAGCCTTTCAGGCGAGCGACGGGGGACACGGTAGCGCGAGCCTTTCAGGCGAGCATGGATAAACGAATGGGATACAAGAGCGAACTCGAATCGCGTCTCGCGAAAAAGGCGACGAAGGCGATTGTCGATTACCAGATGATCGAGGACGGCGATCGCGTCATGGTCGGTCTCTCGGGGGGCAAGGACAGCTGGGCGCTGCTCCAGATCCTCGACGTGCTCCGCCAGCGCGCGCCGATCGCGTTCACGCTCGTCGCGGTCAACGTCGATTCCGGCTACAAGGAGTACAAGCACGACCTGATCGCGCGGACGTGTGAGTCGCGCGGCTGGGAATATCGCATCGAGCACACCGGCATCGGCGAGGCGATCGACGACATCCTCGACGATGGCGCCACGCCGTGCTCGTTGTGCGCGAGGCTGAGGCGCGGCGTGTTGTATCGGATCGCGAAGGAGATCGGCGCGACGAAGATCGCGCTCGGCCATCATGCCGACGACTTCATCGAGACTTTGCTGCTGAACCTGTTCTTCGCCGGCTCGCTGAAGGCGATGCCGCCGAGGCTAGTCTCAGACGACGGCGAACACGTGGTGATTCGACCGCTCGTTTATGCGGGCGAAGACGAGGCGCGCGCGTACACGAAGGAGAGCGGGCTGCCGATCATCGGCTGCTGCTGCCCGGCGTGCGGCGATTTGAGCCTGCAGCGCCAGCGAACGAAGCGTCTGCTGATGGAGCTCGAGCGCGAGCACCCCGGCGTCAAACAATCGATGCTCAGGGCGCTGGCAAACGTCGCGCCGCGGCATCTCCTCGACACGCGGCTGAATCCGCCGGGCGAGCTGCGGCGGCGCATCGGTCCGGCTCCCGTCGCACGCCACGTCAGTTTTCCTCCGGCATGAGAGCCGTCGTGCAGCGCGTGTCGTCGGCCGCCGTCACGGTCGACGATCGCACCGTCGGCCAGATCGCCCGCGGCGTGCTGGCGCTGGTCGGCGTGGAGCAGGGCGACGGCCCAGCCGACGCGCAGTACATCGCGGGAAAGATTCGCGATCTGCGCATCTTCGACGATCCTTCGGATCCCGCGCGCCACCTCAATCGGTCGGTTCAGGACGTGGCCGGCGCCGTGCTCGTCGTCTCGCAGTTCACGCTCGCCGGCGACTGCCGCAAGGGACGCCGCCCGTCGTTCGATGGAGCCGCCGCGCCGCACGTCGCGAAGCCGCTGTACGAAAACGTCGTCCGCGAGCTGGAGGCGACCGGCCTCACGGTCGCGACCGGCGAATTCCAGGCGATGATGCAGGTGTCGCTGGTCAACGACGGTCCGGTGACGCTGCTGCTCGACAGCAGGAGACGATTCTGATGACGCCTCGCTTCGTGCTTGCTGCGGTCTGCTGGCTTGCAGTGGTCTCACCGGTCCTGGCGCAGCAGCGGCCTCTGGCGACCGAAGATCCTGAAACCATCGGCGCAGGACGGCTGCTCATCGAAGGCGGCGTCGACGCGGCGCACGACGTGAGCTATCCCGTGTCGGGGCTGAAGGGCAATTTGTGGCGTGTGCCGACGATTGGCGTCAGCGTCGGAATCAGCTCGATCGCGGAGCTGCAGATCGACGGCGGGCTGTACGACTCGTTGAGCATCACCAGCCGCAACCCGGGCGCGCCGCTTGCGTCGCTGCTCACCGTCACCGGCGACAGCACGCATTCATTCGAAGACACGATCATCGCGACGAAGATCCGGCTGCTGTCGGAGTCGACCGGGCGTCCGGCAATCGGCGTCCGCTTCGCGACGAAGCTCCCGAATGCGACGAACGAAAGCGGCCTCGGGCTCGATAGCACCGATTTCTTCGCCTCGCTGCTCGGCGCGAAGACGGTCGAGTCGATTCGGGTCGTCGCCAACATCGGCGTCGGTATCCTTGCGGACCCGACCAACGGCAATCGGCAAAACGACGTGCTGACCTACGGCTTGTCCTTCGCCCGCGCGATGACGCAGCACACCGAAGTGGTCGGCGAACTGAACGGGCGGCTGTCGGTGCGCGAGGGCGATCCGTTTCCCGGCACCGAGAGCCGCGGATTGTTGAAGCTGGGGGGACGATACACGCAGGGCCCGGTCCGATTCGACGCCGCCGTGTTCCTCGGGCTGACGACGATCGATCCGACGATCGGGTTCACCGTCGGATTCACCTATGTGTTCAACGCGTTCACACTGCCTTAAGATCGGCGGCCCTGAAAGGGCCGCCCCACAGCGCGGTTACTGCCGTTCTTACACCTGTGGCGTGGGCCTTTCCGGCTGTGGCGCGGGCCTTTCCGGCCCGCGATAGAACGCCGCGACCGATGCGATCTCCTCGCGGCGGCGCGCCTCGGACCACTTCAGCTCCGCGCCGACGACGGCTGCGGCGCGTTCCAGCGCGTCGTCTCCGGGATATCCGAGCGCGCCGAGCGGCGTGCGGCGGATGACGGCATCCGCCAGGGTGATCGCCATTTCCTTTCGCACGGCCCACACGAGCTCGGCGCCAATGACCGGAGAATCCTTCGCGATCCGCTTCCGCCATTCGGGACGATCCGCAATACCGAGCAGGTCGCGATAGCGCGATCCGTAGGCGGCGATGAGATGCGGAATCGTATCGCTGGGAAGCCCGGCGTCGTGGTCGCGCCGGGCATCGGCGACGGCGAGGCCGACGTCACGCAGGCTTCCGCCCGGCAGCGCGACCGACGCCGTGCGGCAGGCCGTTGACGCACACCCGATCTTCGTGAGCAGGACATCAGTGACCCGCTCGGCGACCGCTCGTGCCGTCGTATATTTCGTGCCGACGACGCTTACCAGCCCTTCGATGCCCTGGCTCGCGTGATCGCGAACGAGATCGCGTCCTTCGAGCGAGACTCTGCCGCGGCCGACCGCCGCCGGCACGACGCCGCGATGGACGAGCGTCACGTCCTTGAGCGTGAGATCGAGGGACGGAAACGCCTGGTTCAACTCGGTCACGAATGAGGCGACATCCCGTTCGTCGACGTTCGCGTCGCACGGATCGCAGGTCGTCTGCGATTCCCACGTCCCGAAGAGCGCGCGCTCGCGCCACGGGACGAGGAAGAGGTTGCGTCCCAACAGAGAGCGTCCGGCCAATGCTTCGTCGCCGGCGTCTCGGCTCGTCACGAGGTTCATGACTTTGAACATCGGGATGCCGCTGGTGATGCCGAGCGGCTTAAGCAGCCGATCGACGTGCGATCCGGTCGCGTTGACGGTGACGCGCGCGGCGATGTCGAAGTGGCGGCCGTCGAGGAGATCGCGCGCGCGGACGCCGGCCACGCGGCGGCTCTCGACGATCGGCTCGAGCGCATCGACGTGGTTCGCGATCGACGCCCCATGCTCGACGGATGCAATCGCGAACGCAAACGTCAGCCGATCGGGCTCGAGCGTAACGTAGTCGTAGAACACCGCCGCGCCCGTCAGTCCCTGACGCCGCAGGCCGGGATAGCGTTGAATGGCCGTGCCGCGCGACACGACGCGACCCGCGGGCAGCCGGTGCGACGCCGGCACGCCGCGGTTGCGTCCGGCCGAGACGAAGCGATCGAGCAGGAAGCCGGCGTGCATCGCCAGCTTTCCGCGAACGAGGGATCGATAGAGCGGGACGGCGAAGGAAAGCGGCCGCACGGTGTGCGGCGCGATCCGCGCGATCGCGCGCCGCTCGCGGACCGATTCGCGCGCCCGGCCGATGTCGAAATGCTGGAGGTATCGGAGGCCGCCGTGAATTATCCGGTGATGATTAAAAGAAGCTCCGCTGCCGAAATCGTCGCGTTCGATGAGCGCGACCGACAAGCCGCGCTGCGCCGCATCGTACGCGACCGCGAGGCCATAGACGCCGCCGCCGACGACGAGTACGTCGAAGGTGTCGGAAGAAAGACGATCGATATCACGGATCATCGCAGACATCGTAATCGATCAGCTATCAGCTATCAGCTATCAGCTATCAGCTGTCAGCTGTCAGCTCTCGGTTGTCAACGAAGCAGCCGAGAGCCGATAGCTGAGAAGCCGATAGGTGAAAGGTGACAGCTGATAGCTGATAGCTGACAGCTGAAAGCTGAAAAGCACTGTTATAGTGATTTGCGTGGCGACGACCGCGGAGGTCCGCGAGTACTGGGAGCGACATATCCACGATCTCGACATCACGACGCATCCGGTCGGTTCGCGCGGCTTCTTCGACGACCTCGATCGGTATCATTTCGAGAAGCTCCACCACCTGTTCCGGCTCGTGCCTTTTGACGGCCCGCGCGGCCGGACGGTTCTCGAGGTCGGCTGCGGCGCCGGCGTCGACCTCGCGCGATTCGCGAAGGGCGGCGCCGAGGTGACCGGCGTCGACCTCGCCGCGTCGGCCATCGCCCTGGCCCGTGCCAATTTCGAACAACAGGGGCTGCACGGCCGTTTCGAGGTCGCCGACGGCGAGCAGCTGCCGTTCGTCGACAACAGCTTTGACCTGGTGTACGCCCACGGGGTTGTCCAGTACACGGCGAATACGCAGCGGCTCGTCGACCAGTGCCGGCGGGTGCTGAAGCCGGGCGGCGAGGCGATCTTTCAGGTCTACAACCGCGTGTCGTGGCTGAACGCGCTGTCGAAGCTGATGAACGTCGGCCTCGAGCACGACGATGCGCCGGTGCTGCTGAAGTTCAGCATCGGCGAATTCCGGCGGCTGCTCTCGGGGTTCCGGGAGGTCCGCATCGTTCCCGAGCGCTTTCCCGTGAAATCGCGCCTGCACGGCGGCTGGAAGGGCGCGGTCTACAACGGGCTGTTCGTCGGCACGTTCAACGCGCTGCCGCGATCGCTCGTTCGCCGATTCGGCTGGCATCTGCTGGCGTTCTGTAGGAAATAGAAAGACGTTGACGTTCACCAAGGCGCACGCGTACGGCAACGATTTCCTGTACGTGCTGAAGCGCGACGTGACGGGTGTCGCGCTCGATGCGCTCGCCCGCGAATTGTGCGAACGCCATACGGGAGCGGGAGCCGACGGCCTCATCGCGTACGAGGCAGTCGACGGCGGCGCATCGATGCGGCTGCTGAACGCGGACGGCAGTCCATCGGAGGTGTCGGGTAACGGCGTCCGCGGCCTCGCGGCAATCCTGCTGCGCGACGATGATGCGGGCGATTGGCGAGAGGTGACCGTGCGCACCGATGCGGGCGACAAGCGGTTGACTCGAATCGGCCGCCACGGCGCGCGTCAGACGTTTCGCGCCGCGATGGGCCTGCCGCGCGATCTGCGACAGATCGATGCGTCGGCCGGCGGCGAATCGCTGCAGCTGACAGTGCTCAACATCGGCAACCCTCAGTGCATCGTGCTCGGGCCGCTGCCCGACCTCGAGCGGTTCCGACGCCTTGGCCCGGCGCTCGAGCGTCACGCGATGTTTCCGGAAGGCACCAACGTCGAGTTCGTCCAGGTCGAAGCGCCTGACCGCGTGCGGATCCTGATCTGGGAGCGCGGCGTCGGCCCGACGACCTCGTCCGGCACCGGATCGTGCGCGTCGCTCATCGCTGCCGCGGCGTTTGGCGGCGCGGCGCGCGACGCGATCGTCATCGCGCCGGGCGGCGAGCAGCGAGTGGAATGGCGAGACGACAGTGTCTACTTGACCGGCTGGGCGGAAGTCCTCTACGACGGAACGTGGCTTCGGGACCGAAATCCGCGTACTCCCCGCCAAAACCCCGATCGATTTCTCACCCCGTAACTATCGGCGCCGCCGTGCGCCCGACACCGCGGCGGTCTCGAGATCGCGCGCGGTGGCCAGTAATCGCGTGGTTGTGCCGGCGATGATGTCGCCGGCGGCGCTGTAGTCGGCCCGGTCGAAGGCTGCGCGCGCTTTTTGCACGGTAGAGTCGCCGTCGGCAATCAGGCGGCGCGCGTCGTTCAGCGTGCGCGGCGGGACGCGCACGGTTTCGGCGGTCTTCAGGCGGGCACGGGCTTCGGCGAGCGCAATCTCCGCATCGCGCAGCACGCGCTCGGCACCCGAGCGCGCCGCCGCCTTGCCATCGGCCGCCTGCTTCGCGGCGGTCTGCGCATGTTCGCGCGCGTCGAGCGCGTTGTTGAGGGCGAGACGGTAATCGCGATCGTTCACAGCGGTGTTCGCGTCTTTGAGCGCCTTCTCGGCGGCGGCCAGTTCGTCGCGCGCGTACAGATCGGCGCCGGCCGCCTTGGCGGCGTCGATCGCACCTTGTGCCTGTTGGATCTCTTTGTCGGGAGGGTCGCCGCACGCCGCTGCTGTCACCGCCGCGACGATGACCGCAGACAGCAGCCTGCAGCGCAAGGACATGGATTCAGCATAACAGCTTTCAGCTGTCAGCTTTCAGCTGTCAGCTGTCTACGGCTGACAGCTTTCAGCGACCGCGCATGAGGAGGAGGCAACCATGCAGGACTTCAGGAATCTCAACGTGTGGCAATTGGCGCGGCGCCTGACCAAAACGATCTATCAACTGACAATCAATTTTCCGGAAAGCGAAGAGTTTGGACTTAAAGCTCAAATGCGCCGAGCCACTGTGTCGATCTGTTCGAATATCGCTGAAGGATGCGGCCGCCGCGGAGATAGGGAGTTCAGGAGGTTTCTGGACGTGGCGATGGGATCGGCTTGTGAATTGGAATGCGAAACGATCCTCAGCTTCGATCTGGCGTTCATAACTGAGATCGTTCACGACACGATTCTCGCAAGTGTCGTCGAGATCAAACGAATGCTCGGCGGTCTCATCGGAAGTCTGACCTGCGGACCCGCTGGACGCCGCCGCGTGCGGATCCAAGACAAGGAGACGCCATTAGATCGCGAGCGAAGAGCTGACGCTCGCGAGCCGAAAGCTGGACGCTCGACAGCTGACAGCTGACAGCTGACAGCTGATAGCTGATAGCTGACAGCTGACAGCTGATAGCGTGTAAGATGAAGAACCTTGCGCCCGATGATCGTCCGCGCGAGAAGCTGTGGCGTCTCGGTCCGGTGGCGCTCGGCGACAACGAGCTCGTTGCCCTCATCATCGGCAACGGATCGCGGCGAGCGGGGGCGCTGACGCTCGCCAACGAGCTCCTCGCGGCGCACGGTGGATTGTACGGGTTGACGCGCGCGGGCGCCGACGAGTTGACGCGCATCGCGGGCATCGGCGGCGCGCACGCGGCGCAGATCGTGGCGGCGCTCGAACTTGGACGGCGCGCGTTCGCATCGCCGCCGGGCGAGCGCGTTCGGATCAACGATCCGAAGCGCGCGGCAGAATATCTGCTGCCGCGGTTCGGATCGGGCGACGTCGAGCGACTGGGGATCGCGCTGCTCGATTCGAAGCTCCGTGTGCTCCGCACGTCGGTCATCGTTTCGGGTATGTCGGACACGCTGGTCGTCGAGCCGCGTGAGGTGTTTCGCGAAGCGACGCGAGGCGGCGCCGCAGCGATTGTCGTCTTCCACAACCATCCCTCGGGCGATCCCACGCCCAGTCCCGACGACGTGAACCTGACGCGGCGGCTGGCGGCGGCGGGGGCGCTCCTGGGGATCGACGTCGTCGATCACGTGATTCTGGGCGAAACGCGGTACTACAGCTTCAAGGAGGCTGGGTTCTTCTAGGCGCCATGCGGGTTCTGTATTTCGATTGCTTCTCCGGCATCTCCGGCGACATGGCGGTCGGCGCGCTCGTCGACGCCGGTCTGCCGCTCGCAGAGCTCCAGCGCGCCCTTGGCGGCCTGCTCCCCCCGGGCGCGCACATCGACGCGGATCGCGTGCTTCGCGCAGGCATCTCCGCGACGAAGTTCTCGGTCCATGAGCGCGCGCACGTTGCAGGTGCCCCCCAGGACCACCACCCTCATCGAAGCCTGAGCGAGATCTTCTCGCTGATTGATCGCGCGTCGCTCCCGACGTCGGCCCGCGACCGTGCGAAGGCGATGTTCCAGAAGCTCGCGGAGGCGGAGGCATCGATCCATCGGATGCCGATCGAAAAAGTGCACCTCCATGAAGTGGGCGCCCTCGACTCGATCGTCGACATCGTCGGCATCGCCTTCGCGATGGAATGGGTGGGCGCCAATCGGGTCTCGTCGTCGGCGCTGAACGTCGGCGGCGGCATGGTGCACTCCGCTCACGGCAATTTCCCGGTTCCCGCGCCCGCAACGATGAAGCTGCTGGGCAGCGCGCCGGTTTACAGCGGTGCGATACAGAAGGAGCTCGTCACACCGACCGGCGCGCTCATCGTCACGACGTACGCCTCGGACTTCGGCCCGATCCCGCCGATGTCGGTCGACCGCATCGGTTACGGCGCGGGCGACCGCGACGAACCGGGGACGCCGAACGTGCTGCGCGTGCTGATCGGAGAGGCCGCCGAGCAGGTACGCGGCGACCGCGTCGCGGTCGTCGAATGCGAGATCGACGACATGAACCCGCAGATCTTCGGCGTGGTCATGGACCGGCTGTACGCGGCCGGCGCCCTGGAAGTGTTTTACGTGCCGGTGCAGATGAAGAAGAACCGTCCGGGCACGCTGCTGACGGCGATCGTGCCGCCCGAGCGACGCCCAGCCGTCGCGGAGGTCATCTTCCGCGAAACGACGACGATCGGCCTGCGGTACTCCGAAGTCGATCGCGAGTGCCTGCAGCGCGAGATCGTCGCGATCGAGACGCCGATCGGCAGCGTGAGGTTCAAGGTCGCCTCTCGCAACGGGCGGATGATGAATGCCGTGCCCGAGTTCGACGACTGCGCCAGCCTCGCGGCGAGCAACAACCTGTCGGTGAAGGAAGTCCAGGCGATGGCGATCGCCGCGTTCGGGCAGCGACAACCGTGAACCGTTTCTTTCTGACGACCGCGATCGATTACGTCAACAGCCGTCCGCACCTCGGCACGGCGTACGAGAAGGTGTGCGCCGACGTCATCGCCCGCTACAAGCGGCTGTGCGGCATCGAGACGCGGTTCCTGATGGGGAACGACGAGCACTCGCAGAACGTGTTCAAACAGGCCGTCGAGCAGGACCTCGACCCGCTCGCGTACTGCGACGCGATGGAGCAGGAGTTCCGGCGCACGTGGCAGCGCCTCGACGTGTCGTTCGACGATTTCATCCGCACCACCGAACCGCGGCACAGGAACGGCGTGACCGCGCTGGCCCAGCGGATCTACGACGCCGGCGACATCTACGAAGGGCTTTACGAGGGCTGGTACTGCGTCAGCTGCGAAGAGTTCAAGCAGGAAAAGGATCTCGTCGACGGCAACTGTCCGCTGCACCCGACGCTCAAGCCGGAGTGGATTCGCGAGAAGAACTACTTCTTCCGGCTGTCGCAGTATCAGCAGGCGCTGCTCGATCACTTCACGCTCCATCCGGAGTTCCTCCAGCCGGACGTTCGGCGGAACGAAATCCTGCGGCTCATCGAGAGCGGGCTCGTCGACATCTCGGTGAGCCGCGCGGGACAGTCGTGGGGCATCCCCCTGCCGTTCGACCCGTCCGGCGTCGTCTACGTGTGGTTCGATGCGCTGATCAACTACGCGTCGGCCGTCGGCCTCGGCGGCGACCAGGCGATGTTCGAGAAGTGGTGGCCGGCCGATCTGCACGTCATCGGCAAGGACATCACGCGGTTTCACGCCGTCATTTGGCCGGCGATGCTGATGAGCGCGAAGCTGCCGTTGCCGCGGCAGATTTTCGGACACGGCTTCATGACGATGAACGGCCAGCGGATGAGCAAGACGTTGGGAACGATCGTCGATCCGGTCGTCGCGGCCGATCGGCTCGGGCACGATCCGCTCCGGCTCTACCTGGTGAAGGAGATCGTGTTCGGCGCCGACGGCGACTTCTCGTGGGATCGGTACGACGAACGCTACAACGCGGATCTGGCGAACAACCTTGGGAATCTGGTCAGCCGCGTTGCAGCGATGGCGGGGCGGTATCGCGAAGGCGTTCTGCGGCCGACCGGCGCGGCGTCCGATCAGCTCGTTCGCATCGGTGAGCAGTCGGCGGCCGATTATCGCAAGGCCATGGACGCGTTCATGCTGCACGACGGTGCGGCGGCGGCGTTTCGTCTCGTCGACGCCACCAACGAATACGTCGCGGCCACGGCGCCCTGGATGATCGCGAAGGATCCGTCCGCAGCCGATCGCCTCACACAAGTGCTGTTCGACGCGGCGGAAGCGATCCGGCTCGCCGCTGTGTTACTCGAGCCGATCATCCCTTCGTCGACGAAGGAAATTCTGCGGCGCGTCGGCGCGCCGCCCGAAGGCTTGCGGCTCGAGCGCGACGGCCGCTGGCGATCGGACGGCGAGCGCCGGCTCGCTCTGGAAGGCCCGTTGTGGCCCCGTCGAGAGACCGATCAGCGCACAAGTACTGCGGCCGGCGCACGCGTCGGCCAGAAAGAGACGCCTGTGTCCGACCATCCTCTTCCGGCCGATGCGCCGTCGCCCGGCGCGCGTGCCGAGACGCCGCCGGCCCCGGCCGCCGATCGCATCGGCATCGACGACTTCATGAAGGTGGAGTTACGCGTTGCGAAGGTGGTCGCAGCGGAACGCGTCGAAAAGTCGAAGAAGCTGCTGAAGCTGCAGGTCGACGTCGGGACCGAGCACCGCACGCTCGTCGCCGGCATCGCCGAAGCCTACGAGCCTGAATCGCTGGTCGGCAAGACGGTCGTCGTCGTGTTCAACCTCAAGCCGGCGAAGCTGATGGGCATCGAGTCGAACGGGATGGTGCTGGCCGCCAGCCCCGATGGCGGCAAGCCGGAAGTCGTCACGTTTACCAATCCGCCGGAGCCTGGAACGAGGGTGCGATGAAAGGGTTGTCGATCGGCGTCATCGCGATCGTCGCCAGCTCCTTCGCGTGGCACCAGGATCCGGCGCGCCACGGAGCGTTTGCCGGGCGGTGGGTCGTACCGCCGGAAGGCGACGCGGCGTTCCGTCAGGTGTACGCGCTCGAGCAGAGCGGTGGAGCGGTGACTGGTCGCGTCATCAACGCGACGAACGAGCAGCCGATCGTCGACGCGGCGATTGCCGACGGCACGCTGACGTTCGCGACCGTCGCCGGACGACCGCCCAACGAGCGGCGGACCGAGTATCGTCTCAGACCGTCGGGATCGTCGATGGCCGTCACGCTCATCCGGCCCGGCCGGGACCCGGAGACTGTGATCGCGACAAAAGGATCGGTGACTGCTGGCGACGCCCCGGCCCGCATCGAGCCGCCCGCGCTCCACCGCGTGCCGGCCAATGGCCTCGCAAAGACTCCGCCGATGGGATGGAACAGCTGGAATCATTTCCGCGCGCGTGTCGACGATGCGACGGTGCGGGCGATTGCAGATGCGATGGTCACGAGCGGCATGAAGGCGGCGGGATACACCTACGTGAATATCGACGATACGTGGGAAGCGGGCCGCGACGCCTCGAACCGCATCCAAACCAATCGCAAGTTCCCGAACATGAAGGCGCTCGCCGACTATGTGCACTCGAAAGGTCTGAAGCTCGGCATCTATTCGTCGCCAGGCCACCTCACGTGCGCGGGGTACGAGGGAAGTTACGGCCACGAGGAGATCGACGCGAAGACGTTCGCCGCGTGGGGCATCGACTACCTGAAGTACGACTGGTGTTCCGCCGCGCGCGTCTACAAGGACGAAGAGATGCAGGCCGTGTATCAGAAGATGGGCGATGCGCTGCGCGCCTCAGGGCGCGACATCGTCTACAGCCTGTGCCAGTACGGCAGGAACGACGTGTGGAAATGGGGACCTGAAGTCGGCGGCAATCTATGGCGCAGTACAGGCGACATCAGCGACAACTGGGAATCGATGACGCGGATCGGATTCAGCCAGGATGCGCTGGCGCCGCATGCCGGACCGGGTCACTGGAATGATCCCGATATGTTGGAGATCGGGAACGGCGGCATGGACGCTGCCGAATACCGCACGCACATGAGCCTGTGGGCGATCCTTGCCGCGCCGCTGCTGGCCGGCAACGATCTCCGCGCCATGTCGACCGAGACGGCGGCCGTTCTGACGAACCCGGATGTGATTGCGATCGATCAGGACCCGCTCGGCCGGCAGGGCCGGCGGCTTCGCTCCGGCGGGCCGATCGAGGTGTGGTCGAGGCTGCTGTCCGGCGGAAAGTACGCCGTCGGGATGTTCAATCGCGGCGAGACGCCTGCGACGATCGAGGTGCGCTGGTCGGACCTTGGGTTCACCGGCGCGCGCGCCGTCCACGATCTCTGGCGGCATCGCGATGCCGGCCGCTTCGAAGTCGGGTACCAGACGCAAGTCGAGCCGCACGGCGTCTCGCTCATCAAGGTTCAGTGACGTTCTCTTCTTGATACGCACGAAGCGGCCCGAGCCTGCTACCGTAGGCGAGCCTTGATCTGCGACGTTCTGTTCTAGATACGCCCGAGCGCGACGGCGCGAGGGCGTCAGCGCGTGGGGGGCCCCACGCGTTTGAGAAATGATCGATTCCCACTGCCACCTGGCCGACGACGCGTTCGCCAACGATCTCGACGCGGTCGTGGCGCGCGCCCGGACGGCGGGACTCGAGCGCCTGTGCGTCATCCTCGAAGGCGGCAATCAGGCCGAGGCGGCGCAGGCCGAGCGGCTGCAGCGGCTCTGGCCCGAGGTGCGATTCGCGGTCGGCGTCCATCCGCATCAGGCCCACGAGTTCGCCGCCGATCCGGACCGCGCCGTGTCGGTGGTGCTCGAGCAGGTCGGGACCACGCCGTCGGCGCGGGCCATCGGCGAAATCGGCCTCGACTACCACTACGACTTCTCGCCGCGCGACGTGCAGCAGGCCGTCTTCCGTGGCCAGGTGCGTCTCGCGCGCGAGCTGCACAAGCCGGTCGTCATCCACACGCGCGAAGCCGACGACGATACGCTGCGTATTCTTCGTGAAGAGGGCGGCGGCGAGGTGCGCGGCGTGCTGCACTGCTTCACCGGAACATTGGCGCTCGCGGAGGCAGGCCTCGAGCTCGGCTTCTCCATCTCGATCGCCGGCATCATCACGTTCCCGAAAGCGGCGGCGCTGCGCGAAACGGTCCGGCGCGTGCCGCTCGATCGTGTGCTGACCGAGACCGACAGTCCGTTTCTCGCGCCGGTCCCGCATCGAGGCAAACGCAACGAGCCGGCCTTCGTCGGGCGCGTCGTCGAAACCCTGGCGGAGCTGTTCGGCGTCGATCGGTCGGAGATGGCCCGCCGGACCGCTGCGAACTTTCACACGTTATTCCGGCCGTGATAAAGTCCTACCTGCACTGCCGTGGAAAACTCGTCGCCCGCGCTGTCGCAGATCTTCGAGCCCATTCGCGCCGACCTCGAGGCGGTCGATCGTGAATTCAGCCGGCACGTCCAGTCGCAGGTCGAGCTGATTCCGAAGATCGGGCGGTACATCCAGACCAGCGGCGGAAAGCGTATTCGTCCCGCCGTGCTGCTGATGGCGTCGCGCCTCAGCGGCTACACCGGCGATCGGGCGATCCTGTACGCGGCGGTCGTCGAATTCATTCACACCGCGACGCTCGTCCACGACGACATCATCGACGACGCCGATTTGCGCCGCGGCCGGCTGTCGGTCCACTCGCGGTGGGGCAACGACATCACCGTGCTTCTCGGCGACTATCTGTACATCAAATCGATGGCGCTCGCGCTGACGCACGATACGCTCGATCTGGTCCGCGTGCTGTGCGACGTCACGCTGAAGATGATCGAAGGGGAGCTCTATCAGCTGACGAAGAACGGCGACGCCGACATCTCGGAAGAAGAACATTTCGACATCATGCGCCGCAAGACGGCGTATCTCTTCGGCGGCTGCGCGCAGATTGGCGGCATGCTTGGCAAGGTCACGATCGAGCGCGAGCAGGCGCTGCGCGACTACGGCTTCAACCTCGGCATCGCGTTTCAGCTCGTGGACGATCTGCTCGATTACACCGGCGATCCGGAGTCGGTTGGCAAGCCGATCGGCAGCGACCTGCGCGAGGGCAAGGTCACGCTTCCGCTCATCCATCTGCTGCGGCAGGGCAACGACGGCGCAGGATCGCGCATTGTCCGCGACATCATCGCCACGCGGGCGGTCACACCGGAGCAATGGAGCGAGCTGCTGCGCAGCCTGAAGGACCACGCGTCGATCGACTACGCGTACCGCCGCGCCACGGAGTACGCCGAGCGCGCCAAGAAACCTCTCTACGCATTCCCGCCCGGATCCGAGCGCGACGCGCTCCTCACGCTGCCGGACTACGTCCTCTCACGGGATCGATGAGATTGCTGATTTCAGATTGCTGATTGTTGATTGATTGCTGATTAATAGATTGTCAATTGTAATAATTGCAATCAATCAGCAATTCAATCAGCAATTCAATCAGCAATTCAATCAGCAATTCAATCAGCAATCAGCAATCATAAATCTGCAATCTCATGGTCACCATCGAGGTCGCCGAGGGCGATATCGCGGCCGAGGACGTCGACGCCGTCGTCAACGCCGCCAACAATCATTTCTGGATGGGATCGGGCGTCGCCGGCGCCCTCAAAGCGCGCGGCGGCGCCGCGATCGAGCGCGAGGCGATGGCGCAGGGGCCGGTCGAGCCCGGTGAGTGCGTCATCACGTCGGCCGGCAGGCTCCCGGCGAAGAAGGTGATTCATGCCGCGGTCATGGGCCAGGATCTCCGCACGTCGGCGGACATCATCGCGCGCGCGACCGCCAACGCGCTGAAGCTCGCGGATGCACACGGCCTGACGTCGATCGCCCTGCCGGCGTTCGGCACCGGCGTCGGTGGATTTCCGCTCGATGACTGCGCGCGGATCATGATCGGCGCGGTGCGGGCGCATCAACCACAATCAATCCAATTGGTGCGGCTCGTCCTGTTCGGCCGTCAAGCGTACGATGTGTTCGAGCGTGCCGCCAGGCGGCCCTGAAAGGGCCGCCCCACACTGGTGAAGACACTGGAAGGGCCACCCTGCACGGATTGTGGCGCGGGCCTTTCAGGCCCGCGAACCGGTGTCTGGCGCGAAAACGATGGCTAAACCCGATCCCACACAGCGCATCAGCGAGCTGCGCCGGCTGATTCGCCATCACGAGGAGTGTTACTACATCCTCAACGCTCCGGAGATTTCCGACGAAGAGTTCGACCGCCTGCTGCACGAACTCGAGCGGCTCGAAGCCGACTATCCCGATCTCGTCGCGCCTGATTCGCCGACGCAGCGGGTCGCCGGACGGCCCGTCGAGGGCTTCCCGACCGTCGAGCACCTCGTCCCGATGCTCAGTCTCGACAACGCATACAACGACGAGGAATTGCGCGCCTTCGATGAGCGCGTTCGACGAGCGGCGGGCGTCGGCGACGCGGCGGTCGCCTACGTCGCCGAGTTGAAGATCGACGGCCTCAGCATCGCGCTGACGTACAACGACGGACGTCTCGTCCGTGGCGCCACGCGAGGTGACGGCGTCCGCGGAGAAGACGTGACGCCGAACGTTCGCACGATTCGCGCGATCCCGCTGTCGCTGCGCCCTTCGACGGGGCCAGGGCGCCCCGAGGCGGTCGAGGGGCGAGGCGCGCCGGCCGGCCGCATCGAGATTCGCGGCGAGGTCTATCTGCCGCGCGCATCGTTTGCGCGGATCAACAAAGACATGGAGGACGCCGGCATGCCGCTCTTCCAGAATCCGCGAAACACTGCAGCCGGCACGATGCGCAATCTCGATCCGGCGCTCGTCGCGAAGCGCGGGTTGGCGGCGTTCACCTATCAGATCGTTGCCGACGTGGCAGCGGCAGGGGACGGTGTCAAGACCGTCCCCTACCGTACGCACGCGGAAACGCTCGAAGCGATGCGCTCGTGGGGGCTGCCGGTCGAACGACATTGGCGACGGTGCGACGGCATCGTCGAGGTCGCTGCATTCTGCACCGAGTGGGCCGAGAAGCGTCGAACGCTCGACTTCGACACCGACGGCGTTGTCATCAAGGTCGACGATCTGGCGCTGCGCGAACGACTCGGAACCACCGCGAAGTTCCCGCGCTGGGCCACCGCGTTCAAGTTCCCTGCACAGCAGGCGAACACCAGAGTCCGGGCGATTCGCGTCAACGTCGGCCGCACCGGCGCGGTGACGCCGTTTGCCGAGCTCGAGCCGGTCTTCCTCGCTGGATCGACGATCGGGATGGCGACGCTGCACAACGCCGAAGATGTCGCGCGGAAGGACATCCGCGAAGGCGACACCGTGCTCATCGAGAAGGCCGGCGACGTGATTCCGAAGGTCGTCGCCCCGATTCTCGCGTTGCGCCCGCCCGAGGCCGTTCCATGGGCGATGCCGGCGACATGCCCGGTATGCGGCAGCGCGCTGCACCGCGATGAAGAGGAAGTCGTCTGGCGCTGCGAGAACGCGTCGTGCGCCGCGCGCATCCGCCGAAGCCTCGAGCACTTCGCATCCCGATCCGCGATGAACATCGAAGGACTCGGCGAATCGCTCGTGGATCAGCTCGTGACCAGGCAGCTCGTGCGCGATTACGCCGACATCTACGCCGTGACGGCGGACACGCTCGCCGGCCTCGAGCGCATGGGCGCGAAATCGGCCGCCAACCTGGTTGCGCAAATCGAGCGCAGCAAGTCGAACGACATCTCGAGGTTGATCTACGCCCTCGGGATCCGCCACGTCGGCGAAAAGGCCGCGGCAACGCTCGCGCGCCACCTGCGGACGATGGAGCGACTGCTCGACGCGACCGTCGAGCAGCTGCAGACCGTCCCCGAAATCGGACCGGTTGTCGCCGACTCGGTGCGCGCGTTCGCGGCCGAGCCGCACAACCGCGACTTGATCGCGCGTCTTCGAAAGGCCGGTGTCAAGATGACGACGGAGCTGCCCGAACCGGTGGGCGGCGAGCCGGAGGGTCCGCTCGCAGGAAAAACCGTCGTGCTGACCGGCACGCTGAAGTCGATGACGCGCGAGGAGGCGACTGAAGCGCTGGAAAAGCTTGGCGCCAAGGTCGCCGGATCGGTCAGCAGGAAGACGACCTACGTCGTGCACGGAAGCGACGCCGGAAGCAAACTCGAGAAGGCGCAGAAGCTCGGAGTGGAAACCCTGGATGAGGACGCGTTTCTGGCTCTTATAATGGAAAGGGAATAACGTGTCTCGGCGCTTTACGCTCGTCACCGTCGCGCTCACCGCGCTCGTCGCTTTCCTGGTCGGCGCGATCTTCGCGGGCGGCGTCGCGCGCTCGTCGATCGAGGCCGGGCCGCAGCCGAAAGCGCCGGCGCCCCGGCTCGTGTCGCGGACCTCGGCCGTCCTCGGCCCATCCGTCAATTTCGCGGACGTCGTCGAGCGCATCAACCCCGCTGTGGTCAACATCGACGCGACCACGCGCAGCCGCGAGGCGAGGCGGCGCCGCGATCGCACCGGCATTCCCGATCCGCCCGAACCGTTCGAGTTCGGCCCGCGCCAGGACCGCGACGGTCCGCACCGCGGCGCCGGCAGCGGGTTCATCATCGACGTGGACGGCAGCATCCTCACGAACAACCACGTCATCGATCGCGCCGAGCGCATCACCGTGAAGCTGTCCGACGGCCGCACGATGCGGGCGCGCGTCGTCGGATCCGACCCCGATACCGATATCGCGCTGATCAAAGTGGACGGGCAGACGGGGCTGCCCGTGGCGCCGCTCGGCGATTCCCTGTCGCTGCGGATGGGCGAGTGGGTGTGCGCGATCGGCAATCCGCTCGGCTACGAACACACCGTCACCGTCGGCGTGGTCAGCTTCCTCGGACGGAAGCTGTTCGACATGAGCCTGGACAATTACATTCAGACCGACGCCGCGATCAACTTCGGCAACAGCGGCGGACCGCTCATCAACGCGCGCGGCGAAGTGATCGGCATCAACGCCGCGATCAGCTCGCGCGCGAGCAGCATCGGCTTCGCGGTGCCGATCAACGGCGCGACGGCGATTCTGCCGCAGCTGCGCGCGCGCGGACGGGTCACGCGCGGCTATATGGGCGTCGCGCTGCGCGACGTCGATCCGGATCTCGAGCGATCGCTGAAGCTCACCGTCAATCACGGCGCGCTCGTGCAGGACGTGACGTCGGGCTCGCCGGCCGATCGCGCCGGCCTCCGGCCATACGACATCGTGACGTCGCTCGACGATCACACGATCGCCACCGACGATCAGCTCATTCGTGAAGTGTCGGCGCGCGCACCGGGATCGGCGGCGCACCTGCGCTTCGTGCGCGACGGACGTGAACAGAGCATCACGGTGAAGCTGGCCGAGCGACCCGCCCGCGAGAGTGGTGACAAGGCAGAGCAGACCGCGCCGCCGTCCGAGCGCAGGACCGACTCCGACGGCACCCTCGGGCTCGTGGTGCGCGACCTCGATCGGCAGACGGCCGACCGCCTGGAATTGCCGAAGGCGACCAAAGGCGTCCTCATCACGCGCGTCGAGCCCATGAGCTCGTCGTTCGACGGCGGAATCGAACGCGGCACGGTGTTGCTCGAGATCAACCGGCAGGCGATCGAATCGGTCGCCGACTATCGCCGCGCCGCACGCGCCGCCCGCCCCGGCGACATCCTCACGCTCTACATCTACTCGCCAGACCTCGAACAGCGCCAGCTCAAGACGATCCGCGTCGAAGACCGCTAAGGGTTTTCGTGTGTTTCGTGGTTTCGTGTGTTTCGTGGTCAATTGCCCGCTGCCGCTGATTCAGCGATAGACGGTGCGCCAGTTCATGCCCAAGTCACGCATATTGGTGATCGACGACGAGGCGGCAATCCGCGACTCGTTGAAGATGACGCTCGAGTACGAGGGCTACGAGTTCGTCGGCGCGGCGACCGGACAGGAAGGGCTCGCGCTCGCCGAGCGCGAAGCGCCGGACCTCGTGCTCCTCGACGTCAAGATGCCGGGCATGGACGGTCTCGAAGTGCTCGATCGCCTTCGCGCGATGAGCGAGACGCTGCCGGTCGTCGTCATCTCGGGCCACGGCACCATCAGCACCGCCGTCGACGCCACCAAGAAGGGCGCGTTCGATTTCATCGAGAAGCCGTTCGCGAGCGAGCGCGTGCTGGTGAGCCTGCGCAACGCGCTCGATCAGCGCCAGCTGCGCGACGAGAACAAGTCGCTCAAGCGCGCCGTCGAAGTCCGCCATCAGATGATCGGCGAAAGCCCCGCTCTGCGGCAGGTGATGGCCGCCATCGGACGCGCGGCGCCGACCAACGCAACCGTGCTGATCACCGGCGAGAGTGGCGTCGGCAAAGAGCTCATCGCCCGGACGATCCACCGCAACAGCCTCCGCAGCCGCGATCGGTTCGTGCAGGTCAACTGCGCGGCGATTCCCGAAGATCTCATCGAGTCCGAGCTGTTCGGCCACGAAAAGGGATCGTTTACCGGCGCCACCGAAAAGCAGGTCGGCAAGTTCGAGCAGGCCGATCGCGGCACGATTTTCCTCGATGAGATCGGCGACATGAGCGCGAAGACGCAGGCCAAGGTGCTGCGCGTCCTGCAGGAGGGCGAGGTCGAGCGCCTCGGATCGGCGCGGACGATCAAGGTCGACGTCCGCGTCATCGCGGCGACCAACAAGAACCTCGAGGAGGAAATCGAGAGGGGATCCTTCCGCGAGGATCTGTACTTCCGCCTCGCCGTCATTCCGATTCACGTGCCGCCGCTGCGCGAGCGGCCCGAGGACGTCCCGCTGCTCGTGCGCCACTACATCGACTACTTCAGCCGCGAGAACAACGTCAGGCCGAAACGCATCACCCAGGCCGCGCTCGAAGGACTGCAGCGCTATCGCTGGAAGGGGAACATCCGCGAGCTGCGCAATACGGTCGAGCGGATGATCATCATGACCAGCGGCGACAGCATCGACGTCGCCGATTTGCCGGATATCGTGCGATCGCCGGGCGCGGCGGCCGCGCCAAGACCGTCCAGCGACAACGAGGCGGCAAAGGGAGGCACGCTCCGCGAGTTCAAGGACAACGCGGAGCGCGCGTTCCTCGTCGCCAAGCTGCGGGAAAACGGCTGGAACATCTCGAAGACCGCAGAGGTCATCGACACGCCGCGCAGCAATCTGTACAAGAAGCTCGAACAGTACCAGATCAGCCAGGAAAGCGACGGTTAGCTGGTACAATCAATCCTTCGCAGTGAGCCAGACGACCGCCCCGAGCGAGGCGCGAAGCGCCGAGCCGAGGGGAGGAAAGTCCGAACTCCGCAGGGCAGTGCGCCGGGTAACGCCCGGTCGGGGCAACTCGAAGGACAGTGGCACAGAAAACATACCGCTCCGATGGCGACCCTAAAAGGGTCGCCCCACACGGTGGCGCGGGGCTTTCAGGCCCGCGATCGAAGTAAGGGTGAAAAGGTGCGGTAAGAGCGCACCGCGCCCGTGGCAACACGGGTGGCAGGCAAAACCCCGCACGGAGCAAGACCAAATAGGAAGGCGACCCGGCGCTCGATGCGCCGGGGAAAACAAGGATGGCCCGTCCGACGCCTTCGGGTAGGTCGCTTGACGTCGCCAGCGATGGCGACGCTAGAGGAATGGTCGTCATCCGTTGTCGCTCGTATGAGCGACAGCGGGCACAGAATTCGGCTTACGGCTCACTGCGAAATTTTTTTATGAACAAATTTCTGGCGATTCTATTCGCGGCGGCTCTTGCCCTGACCGCGCCGACCGCCGGAATCGTCGCGCAGCAGACGCCCGGACAGATCCGTTCGCGTCCCGCCGAGGGAAGGGAACCGCAGCTCAACCCGCCCACGATCCGCGAGTACAAACCGAAGTCGACGCTCGTCGTCCCGCAGCATCCGGTGCCGCGCGCGAAGTTTCCCGTCATCGACATCCACAGCCATCAGTCGACGCCGATCTCGAACGAGGAGTTCGGACGCGTGGTCAAAGGCATGGAGGCGAACAACCTCCGCTTGCTCGTGAATTTGAGCGGATCGTCCGGCAGCCGTCTCCAGCAGGGCGTGCAGGCGATCAGGAGCAGTCCCTACACAGACCGAATGGTGTTGTTCGCCAACGTCGACTTCCGGAACGTCGGTCCCGGCTGGAGCGCCAGGGCCGCGGCGCAGCTCGAGGCCGACATCAAAGCGGGCGCAGTCGGACTGAAGGTGTTCAAGGACCTCGGAATGTTCGACCGGAAAGCCGACGGCAGCCGTCTGCACGTCGACGATCCGGAGCTCGACGCCGTGTGGGAGACGTGCGCGCGTCTCAACGTCCCGGTGCTGATTCACGTCGCCGAGCCGCAGGCCTTCTTCGATCCGCTCGACTACTCGAACGAGCGCTGGCTCGAGCTCGCTCTGTACCCGGACCGTCGCCACCAGACTGGCGTGCGCTTCGAGGAGCTGATGACCGAGCGTAACAACATGATCAAGAAACACCCGAACACGAAGTTCATCCTTGCGCACTTCGGATGGCACGGAAACGACCTCGCGCGCGCCGGCAGGCTGCTCGACGAGAATCCGAACGTCTTTTACGACGTCGCCGCGGTGCTCTACGACTTCGGCCGCCAGCCGCGCGCTGCGCACGAGTTCTTCGTCAAGTACCAGGAGCGGATTCTGTTCGGGAAGGACAGCTACCAGCCGGACGAATATCCGTACTACTGGCGTGTGTTCGAGACCAACGACGAGTACTTCGACTACTACCGCGACTACCACGCGTTCTGGAAGTTGTACGGAATCGGACTGCCGGATCAGGTCCTGAGGAAGCTGTACTATCAGAATGCCTTGAGAATCACGCCCGGCATTTCGCACGCCGGGTTCACGAATTAGCGAGCGAGAACGATTACCTGTGATCGGCCGCGCCGGGGATCACGAGCGGACGCCGCCGCACGATTCGCGACGTCCGCATGAGCAGCACCTGGCACTTCCCGCGATACCCACACGATTCCTACGCCTCTGCTGTAATCCGTAACGGAATTGGCTGCACCATTGCACGCCGCGCCGTCGCGCACGGCGACAAGAGGTGCCGTGTCGAAACTGCGTAAGACCTGTCACACGTACGGAAATTACGGGAAAGGGAAGGTTTACATGAGGCGGATCGTTCTGCTTGCACTCGCCCTCGTGCTTCTGGTGGGAGTAGGGACGGGATCAGCCGACCCGGTCACGATCGTGTCTCTTACTCAGCACGTCGTCACCGACGCCTCCCTTGTTCTGCCGGTGCAACATACGCACGACGAACAGCAAGGCAGCGGGAACATCGTCGCTTCTTCAATGCTCAGTTCGGCTGGCGCGAGTGCATCCAGCTTGGCAACGTTGATCAGTGGCGTATCTTCCGATGGTCGCGTGTTCTCAGGAACCGCGACGGCATCAGCAAGTACACAAGGCACGGCCCTGGTGACCGCTCGCGCAAACGGATTTTCGGCGTTCGTGGTGGGCTTCGCGTTGACCGCGCCGCAACAGTTCACGTTTGAAGGCGACTTCACCGGCAACGGCCAGGGAAGCGTCTGGCAAGCGATTCTCTTTGCCTCACCGGCGACCCCGAACACCAGAATGCTATTCAGTTTCCTCGGCCTGGACACTCGCAGCATCATGGAGTCCGGCATCCTTCCCGCCGGTCAATATGCGTTCGATGCCGAGGCGGGCGCGAACCTGGGTGGCATCGGAACATTGTCCGAGTCGAAAACGAATACGTTCACGTTCAGCCTGTCGAATGCCCCGTCGCCTTCGCCAACACCCGAACCGGCGACCCTGCTGATGCTCGGCACGGGCCTCGGCGGCGTGCTGATTCGCCGGTTCAAGACCAGCTAGTCCAACCTGGGTGATCCGAGAGGGTCACCCTTAACGCTTTCTCGTAGCTGCCGCGTTTGAAATAATCGGCATGGCGTCATCTCGTTGAGCTTCGATCACGGTCGAGGCGACGCCGTGAGCCGGCTAATGCTCGACCTTCTGGTGAGCATCACGACCGTAGTGCCTGTCGAAGCCAAGTCGCGCTTCCGGTGAATGTCGTCTCGGTGCGATTCAGTTTCGATCCGAGGATGTGGAAGAAGTGACGCTCGACGAACACCAGGCGAGCTCTCCGTTCGTTTCCGAGAGGACGTTCTCCAGACGCCGAAGTGCTATTGATGTGGTCGCACCCTACCTCGCGGTGCCCGGAGTCGAACGCCTCATCGAGTTCCTCCGCGTCGCCTTCGACGCGCAGCTCACGTTCCGCTCGAAAACCGGCACGCACTTCGAGGTGCGCATCGGCGACTCGATGCTGATGGCCGGCCAGCATTTTGCTTCCGACCTCATCACTATGGCGAGCTATCTCGTTACCGGCGGCGCCGGCTTCATCGGATCCCACCTCGCGGAGGAGCTGGTCCACCGTGGACACCGCGTCCGCGTCGTCGACAGCCTGATCACGGGCAAGCGGCGCAATCTCGATCACATTTCTGGCGTGGAGTTTTTAGAGGGCGACCTGGCGGAGACAAATGTCGCCGCGCGGGCAGTCGAGGGGATGGATTACGTCCTGCACCAGGCGGCCATTCCGTCGGTGCCGCGGTCGGTGAAGGATCCGATCACGTCGAACCGCGCGAACATCGATGCCTCGCTGAACATTCTCGTTGCCGCGCGCGACGCCGGCGTCCGACGGCTCGTGTACGCCGGCTCCTCGTCCGTGTACGGCGACACGCCGACGCTGCCCAAGCGCGAAGACATGCCGCCGAATCCGCTGTCCCCGTACGCGCTGCAGAAGCTCGTCGCGGAACAGTACTGCCAGATGTTCACACGTCTGTACGGCTTCGAGACCGTGACGATTCGTTATTTCAACGTGTTCGGCCCGCGGCAGGATCCGGGATCGCCGTACTCGGGCGTCATCTCGCTCTTCTCGACGGCGCTGCTCGAAGGGCGTCAGCCGACGATTTACGGCGACGGCGCGCAGACGCGCGACTTCACCTACGTCGCGAACGTCGTCGACGGCGTGCTGCGCGCGTCGGAAGCGCCCGACGCTGCGGGTGAAGTGATTAACGTCGCGTGCGGCACGCGGATTTCGCTCAACGACCTCCTGCGCGTGATGAACGGCATCGTCGGCACGAACATCCAGGCGATCTACGAGAAAGAGCGCGCCGGCGACGTGCGCGACTCGCAGGCCGACATCACGAAGGCCAGAACGCTCCTCGGCTACCAGCCGATTGTGAGCCTCGAAGAAGGATTGAAGCACACTCTCGACTGGTGCCGCGCCGAAGCAGCGGCGACCGCCGGACGCTAGACAACCAGCCTGCGCTCGGGGAGAATGCGTGTCTCGGGAAGCGCTATGCGCTTCCATTTTTGATCGATGAGCCGCATTCTCGCGACGCTCCTCCTCGCCCTCAGCGTCGGCGCTTCGAGCGCGTCGGCAGCCCGTTCCTGGCAATTGATCCGCGGTCCGAACGTCGTCGTCATCGGACAGCAATCGGCGAAAGCGCTGCGCGAGGCAGCCATCGAAATCGAACAGTTCCGCATGGTGGTCGGCAACCTGTTTCGCGGCGCGAAGCAGCCGCTGCCGATGCCGACGCTCGTCTACCTGTTCGACGACGAGAACGCGCTGAAGCCGTTCGTCCCGCTGTATCACGGCAAGCCCGCCGTCGTCGGCGGCTACTGTCACTGCGGTTCGTCCGACGATGTGAGCATCATCGTGGCCGGATTGGCACGGTACGCGGAATCGTCCGCGATCATCTTTCACGAGTACGCGCACCTGCTCGTCCACACCGCCGTGCGCGACGTTCCCGTGTGGCTGAACGAGGGGCTCGCCGAGTACTACAGCACGTTCGCGTTGAAGAACGGCGGACGGCAGGCGGACATCGGACGTCCGATCGCCCGACACGTGCAGTTGCTGCGCGAGCGTCTCCTGCCGGTCGCGCAGTTGCTGGCCGTCGACCAGACGTCGGCGCTGTACAACGAGGGCGAGCGCCGCTCGATCTTCTACGCCGAGTCGTGGGCGCTGACGCACTACCTGTTGATGGAACGGCCGAACGGCGCGTCGATCGTCAACCGGTATTTGACGGCGGTCGCAGCCGGCACGCCGAGCGAGAAGGCATTCGTCGACGCCACCGGCGTGTCGCTGAAGGAGATGGACACCGAGCTGCTGCGATACGTCACCCGGCCGACGTTCAGCGCCCTCACGTTTGTGCTCGCCGATCGGGTCGACGTCGACGAGCCCGAGCGCGCGCGGACGATCTCCGCCGCCGAAGCCGAAGCGCGCCTCGGCGACGTGCAGATGCGCGTGGGACGGATCAACGAAGCCGCGGTGCGGATTGAAGCAGCGGCCGCCGCGGGACCCGACGTCGCGCAGGCGCAGCTCGCGCTCGCGCTGCTGCGCGTCCGCCAGGAACGCAAATCGGACGCGTGGGCGCCGCTCGAGAAAGCGGCGGCGCTCGCGCCGGACGATTTCATTGCGCAGTACACATACGCGCTGACGCTCCTGCGGCGTGAAGGCGAGTCGGAAGCGCAGGAGAAGGCGTCGGCCGAGCGCGCGTACGCAGCGCTGACGCGCGCGCTCGCCGTCAACCCGCAGTCGGCATCGGCGCTTGCATGGCTCGCGTACGCCGATCTGGTGCTCGACGTGAGGCTGCCCGAAGCGCGCGATGCGACGACGCGCGCCATGGCGCTGGCGCCGGGGCGGCTCGATTACCGCATCCAGCTCGCCCAGATCTACGTTCGGCAGAACGACAGCGCGGAAGGGCGGCGGCTGCTGGCCGATCTCGCGCAGGTGAAGACCGACGAGGCCGTCGCGAGCCGCGCACGGACGCTGCTCGATCGGCTCGACGAGCACGAACGGGCGGTGGCGGAGCAGCGCGCGCGCGAGGCAGCGGCTCGCGAGGCGGCAGCGCGTGAGGCGGCGGCACACGAGGCCGCGCTGCGAGAGGCGGTCGTCGACGCTCGCGCCGATCCGACGGCGGCCACGTCGATTCCGCCGCGGCTGCCGACGCCGGACGACAGCAAGCTGCCGACGTTCAGGCTGCGCAAGGTTCGAACCGGCGAGGAGCGCGCCTACGGCGAGCTCGTGTCGATCGAATGCGGGGCAAGCGGCGTTCGATTCAGCCTTCGCGTCGGCTCGCGCGTCATCGTCGCCGTTGCGAAGCGGATGGAAGACGTGGAGCTCGCGGCATACGGAAACGACAAAGAACTCGCGATCGCGTGCGGTCCGCGCGCCGAGCCCGACGCGGTTTACCTGACCTGGCGCCGCGCCGACGCCGCGCAACGCGCGGCCGGAATCGTGGGAACTGCCGTTGCCGTGGAGTTCGTGCCGAGAGACTACCTGCCCTGACGCGGCCGTCAACAGGCGGCGTCATTTTTCTTCGTCAACCGGGCCTCAAATCATTCCTCGCGTCGACGCCGTGATGATCTCCTCATCGACGAGCGACTTACCGCGACGCCTCTGAACGCAGCGCTCGGCGCTGCTCTTGCCGTCCTCCTCGCCGGCTCTGGTCGATTCGGGACGTATCGACCTGCGGGGCCCGACTTCCCCCGCGGCGTGCGCGCGACTCCCCAGAGCCTTTCACCTCAGAAGGAGGACTGTGTATGTTGCGTACCGTTCTGTCGATCGTCGCCCTCGCGTCGCTGATTGCGGCGCAGCCGCAGACGGCCACTGCCCAGAGCCGGAGCAGCGGCCGTTCGACGGCGAAGCCCGCCGTCACCGGACCCGTCAACATCAACACCGCATCGGTCACCGAGCTGCAGACGCTTCCCGGCATCGGCGCCAAGACCGCCGAACGCATCGTCGAGTACCGGCAGAAGAACGGACCGTTCAAGAAGATCGAGGAGTTGATGAATGTACGCGGCGTGGGAGAGAAGAACTTCCTCAAGTTGAAGCCGCACCTGTCGGTCGCGACGGCGAAGACCGACCACGACCATCAGCCGCAGTTGTAGACGAGGGTACCGTGGCGGCCGGGTATTCGATCGTCGAAGTGATGTTCGTCGTGGGCCTGGTCGCCACGCTGAGCGGCGTAGCCGTCCCGCAGATGTTGGCGGCGCTGGACGACTTCCGCGCGACGGGCGCCGCGCGATACATGGCCGCGCGCCTTCAACGCGCGCGGATGGAAGCCGTAATGCGCTCGGCGGAGGTCGCCGTGAAATTCACCAAGACGCCTGCCGGCTACGCCTTTGCGGTGTATGTCGACGGCAACTGGAACGGCATCCGCTCGGCGGACATCGCGAATGGCGTCGATCGGCTGCTGTCGGGGCCCGAGCGGTTGACCGACAATTTCCGCGACACCGATTTCGGAACCCTCGACGGGCTGCCGGCAGTCGATGCCGGTGTGCCGGCGCCGGGCAACGACCCTATCCGGCTCGGTGTGAGCGACATGGCCACGTTCACGGCCAAAGGCACTTCGTCTGCGGGAAGCATCTACATTCGCAGCCGGCGAACGCAGTACGTCATCCGAATCTTCGGTACCACCGGCAAAACGCGTCTGCTCAAGTTCGACGCGCGGTCGCATGAATGGAGACCGGTATGAACAGCGACGACGTGCACGCCGACCGCCGCCTCACCGCGCGCCGCCGAGGCGTGCAGGACCACGGCGTGGTGTCGGCCCACGTCAGGCCGGGACACAGCGCGGTGCTGTTGAACGTGTCCGCGGGCGGCGCGCTCGTCGACACCGAGCATCGCCTGTTGCCTGGAGCGGCGGTGGAACTGCAGATGCGGACGAAGAACGATCGCATCAGCATGCGCGGGCGCGTGGTGCGGTGCGCCGTCGTGCGGCTTCGGCCGGCCGTGTGCTATCGCGGTGCAATCGTGTTCGATCAATATCTACCGTGGTTCGTCGACGAACGGCGGGAACAAGCTTCCCCCGAGGTCATCTGAGATGGCGCGCGCTCGCAGCGGATCGCGCGCGTTTTCCGAGCAATTGCCGATCGCGGCTCATGGCATCGGATTTGGTTCTCGCGGCGCCACACCAATAAGGAGCGACGCGATGACCGCGACACACAGTCCACGCCGGCGCGATCGACGTCAGGCCTTCGGCGATCTTCTGGGCGCGCTGGCGCGATCCATCGATCGCCGCCACGATATCTCGCTCATTCGAGGGACGTTCGAGGAGATGCTGCGACGGATGGTACCGGTGCGCGCAGTCCAACTGCGCGAAGCCGGCAGCCGGTGGCTCGCTCGCACCGACGGCGCGACGGGTCGTGGCGCGGAGTCGGTCGCCCTCGAAGTGCCCGGCATCGAGCCCGGGCTTCACGGGCAGCTCGAGGCGATCTTCGATCCGGCTTGCGGCCTGGGCGAGTGGGACTTTCAGGTCCTCGGTGTTGCGGCGCATCTCGGCGCGCTGGTGCTCGAGATCGAGCGATCGCGGCTGCAGCTCTCGCGCAGCGGTCTCTATCCGGCAGTGCGGCCCCGCCGCGACGGCGCGGCGCCGCTCATCGGATCGACCCCGGTCATCCAGGCGCTGCGCGCCACGATCGAGCGCGTGGCCGCGACGGATTTCACCATTCTGCTGGAAGGCGAGAGCGGCGTTGGAAAGGAGCTCGTCGCGCGCCAGATTCACGATTTGAGCCGGCGGCGGAACGGTCCGTTCGTCGCGATCAACTGCGCCGCCCTGGTCGAGACGCTGCTCGAGGCGGAGTTGTTCGGCATCGAGGACCGCACGGCCACGGGCGTACGCGGAAGGAGGGGGAAGTTCGAGGCGGCGGAGGGCGGAACCCTGTTCCTGGACGAAGTATCGGATCTCTCGCTGTCGGCCCAGGCGAAGCTGCTGCGCGCCATTCAGGATCTCGCCGTCGAGCGCGTGGGCGGCAACGGCACCCACCGGGTCGACATCCGCATCATCGCCGCGACCAATCGCGGACTGCTGCCTTTGGTCGACCGACAGCTCTTTCGTCCGGATCTGTTCTACCGCGTGAGCGGCGTCGACGTGCGCGTGCCGACGTTGCGAGAACGGAAAGCCGACATCGTCGAGCTGGCCGAGTACTTTCTGGCGCGTCACCGATCGACGCGTGCGCTGCGGCTGTCGACGGTTGTGAACGATGCGTTGATCACGTACGACTGGCCCGGCAACGTGCGCGAGCTCGAGCGGGTGATGGAACGCGTAGTCACGCTCGCGGAATCCGACGTGATCGGGCTCGACGATCTGCCGCCGCCGGTGCGCGGATGGCACGGGACTGCGCTCGGCCCGTCGTTCGCGCGCAACGACACGCTGCGCGTTTGGGCGCGGCGCTACGTGCGGCTGATGGTCGAGCGCTGCGACGGCAACAAACGTCGGGCCGCGGGCGTCCTCGGCATCAGCTATCACACGCTCAAGGCGTATCTGCGCGACGCTCTCGACGATGCGGCCGCCGCCGGCGCGGGTGTGGCCGAACCGGCCGCGAGCGAGGAGGCGGACGCGCTCGAAAGGGTCGGCGTGGAGACGCCGCAATGAGACGGCCGGGTTGTCTCCGGCCAATATCGTGAACGAGACAGGGCAGTGCGAACTGCTGCGAAGTCGCGCGTTCACCTCGGCGCGGGCGCAAGGCGCCCGCGGAGAGGGGGCATCCATGGTGACACGGGTGTTGGCAACGGTGGCGGTCGCGCTGACGACCGCCGCGACGGCTCACGCGCAGCATTGGCAGCGGATCACGTCCGATCTGCACATGACGAAAACTGCAGCGGCCGACGGAACGAGCCTGACGATCGTCCACAAAAGCGGCGACGTCGTCACGATCGAAATCGACTACGCGACACGTGCCATCCGCGTGACGCGGAATTTCGAGACGCGGTCGGTCGACAACCCTGAAAGCATGGCGCAAGTGGCGCAGATGCTCGCCTCATCGGCTGCGGCGAAGGCGCTCCAGCGGCTGGCCCGCGCCACCGAAGCTGACGAGACGAGCGATGGCGAAACGATCCGTTTGGCAGGCACGGTCATCGGTTTTCTGACCGGTGATCGGGCGGCGCTGCGACGTCATACGGATCACGTCCGCAAACACCACGGCGCGGACGTCCCGCCGCCGGCGCCCTTCGGGGTCGGCTTCAAATCCGGCGGCCGGCTGCGGCGCATCCTGACGCCGGACGAATGCTGGGGGCAGTACTCGATATCCGCCATCAATATCGCGAACGCCTTTGTCGATTGTCGTCAGCGGCTCGCCTGGTGGGAGTTCACGGCGGCCTGGTCGTGCGACATCGAATATGTGGTTCGCGCCGAAGCGGCCTGGGCGTGGTTCTGGGCGTGCAACGGTTCTTCGGCGCCACGTCCGAAGGCGGCAAGAAGCTCATATGCTGCTGCGTGTACTGCTTGAGGTGATCGCCGGCGGCATCGTCGTATTCCTCGTGCTTGGAGGCATCGCCCCGATGCTCGTCGTGGCGGGCGCCTCCAAGCGCCTGTTGTACGCAGTTGGCATCGCGTTGCTCCTGCTCGTGAGCGCGGCGGTTCTCTACGTCAATCTGCGAAGACGCGTTGACAACGGTTCGCGGCGCGATTTCTGACCTGTTGCGAGCCGCCGTTGAGCTGCACTCGGACACGCGACCCGTTTACCGCGTGCCGGAACGTTCGTACAATTGGCGGGATGAAGCGTCTGGCCGTGCTCATCGCGATATGCGGTTGCTGGACCGCCTGTGGCGGTGATCACTCCACGATTGCGTCACCATCCAATCCGACGAACCCTTCGACGCCGGTCGCACAGACATTCACGCTGAGTGGTCGCATCACGGATCAGCAGAGCGGACGCGCGATTGGCGGCGCTCTCGTCCAGGTTCTCGATGGGCCCGACGTCAACAAGGCCGCCATCTCCGACGCGAACGGGAACTACACCCTGTCGGGCTTGACCGCCGCCACGTTCACCGTGCAGGCGAGCGCGAAGGGATACGGGACGTCGACGCAAAGGATCGACCTGCGCGTCGACTCGACGCTCGGCCTCGCGCTGCAAATCAGCACGCGGACGATCTCCGGAACCGTGACCGACGCCACGTCACGCGGCATCCTCCCGAACATTCTCATCGTGGCGTTCAACGGGCCGAGTGCCGGGATGTCGACGCGCAGCGACGCCTCCGGCAACTACACGCTGAGCGGCGTCAGCTCGGACACGACGGCCATCCAGGCTTCGGCGACGAGTTACCTGACGAGCACGTGGTCCGTTCCAATCGGCGGCGACGCGCGGGTCAACATCGTCATGACGCGGACGGTCGGCACGCCCACGCCGCCGCTACCGACGCCGACGCCGGAGCCGACGCCGTCCCCGGGATCCGTGATCATCAGGTTTACCGACGCGAGCGGCGCGGTGGCGAGTTACAGCGAATCGGGATTCTCGATCGTGACCACGGCTGCCGACTGGTTCGCGAGCAGCTACGGGAAGCCGGGGCCGTCGATCCAGTTTTCGACGCCGGCTGGCGTCTCGACCGACGGCGAGGTGCGCATCACCGCCGGCGGCGCAACATTCCAATTCCAGTCGGTCGACCTGTATTCGAGCACGACGCCGATCCCATATGTGTTTACGGGAATCGCCAAATCGGCGACGGTCTATGTCGTTTCCGGCCGCCAGGGCAACACGTTCGGCAACTTCGCGACCATCGCCAGCGGCCAGTCGAGGACGCCCATCGATACGCTGCTCATTCGCCTGACGAATGCCGCAGCCGTGTGTTGTGCGAACCCCATGGGGCTCGACAACGTCGTCGTGCGATGAGCGGGCGACGATTCTTGACCGCGCGCGAAAGCGCATAGTACCGTTACCTGTTCCGGCGTCATCCACGCGCCGCTCAATGGAACAGGCCACCGAAGCTCCTCTCAGGAAGACGCCGCTCAACGCTCGCCACCGCGCTTCGGGCGCGAGGATGGTGTCGTTCGGCGGGTGGGACATGCCGGTCGAGTACTCCGGCATTGTCCAAGAGCACATGGCCGTGCGCACGCGCGCCGGGCTCTTCGATGTCAGCCACATGGGTGAGATCGAGATCGCCGGCAGGGACGCGCTCGCCGCCGTTCAACGCATATCGTCGAACGACGCCAGCCGGCTGCAGGCCGGACAGGCGCAATACTCCGGGCTGTTGTCGCCGCGCGGAACCTTCGTCGACGACCTGCTCGTGTACCGCCTCGCGCCCGCGCACTTCCTGCTCGTCGTCAACGCGGGCAACATCGCGAAGGACTACGCGTGGATCGCCGAGCAGATCAAACCGGTCGGCGACGCAGTGGCCGTCGACGCGAGCTCGCGCTACGCGCTGCTCGCCATCCAGGGTCCGGCCGCGAAGGAGGTCCTGCAGCCGCTGACCGCCGTGGAGCTCGACTCGATCAAGTACTACTGGTTCTCGCACGGCGAAGTCGCCAGCGTCCGCGCGACGATCTCGCGCACCGGGTACACTGGCGAGGACGGCTTCGAGGTCTTCGTCCCGCCGCAGTCGGCGGACCGCGTGTGGCAGGCGATTCTCGAGTCGGGACGAGCGACCGACGTCATCCCGTGCGGCCTCGGCGCGCGCGACACGCTGCGCCTCGAGGCGGCGATGCGCCTCCACGGCAACGACATCGACGAGACGACGACCGCGCTCGAGGCGGACCTCGGATGGATCGTCGGCTGGAAGAAGGACGACTTCGTCGGCGCCGCCGCGCTGCGGGAGCAGAAGGCGAGCGGCATCGGGCGGAGGATCGTTGGCTTCGAGATGATCGACCGCGGCATCGCCCGCCACGGCTACGACGCGTACATCAATGGCGCGAAAGCGGGAACGGTGACGAGCGGCACGCAGACGCCGTTTCTCAAGAAGGCGATCGGCATGGCGTACCTGCCGGTCGAACACATCGCGCCCGACACCGAGTTCGACGTCGACATCCGCGGCCGCCGCACACGCGCGCGCGTCGTTCCGCTGCCTTTTTATAAGCGCCCGCGGCCCGAGCGAGGCGCCGGAGGGTAGCGCCGCGAAGCGGCGCCGCCGAGTGAGAGCGAGCGGGGGTGGGGCCCCGCGAGCATAGGAAAATGTTGACGAGGACATAATGGCGTACCCGGCTGGCTTCAAGTACACGAAAGATCACGAATGGATCGACATCGCCGGCGATCGCGGCAAGGTCGGCATCACGGATTACGCGCAGCAGCAGCTGGGCGACGTCGTGTACGTCGAGTTGCCCGAAGTGGGCGTGAAGCTGAAGCAGGGACAGTCGTTCGGCACCATCGAGTCGGTGAAGGCGGTCTCGGAGCTGTACTCGCCGGTGAGTGGAGAAGTGGCCGAGATCAACACCGCGTTGAAGGACAAACCAGAGACCGTCAACTCCGATCCGCACGGCAACTGGATGATCGTCATCAAGCTGACCAACCCCGGCGAGACGGGCGGACTCCTCGACGCGTCACAGTATCAGAACTTGATCAAGTAGCACACTTCAGGCCCGCCGTCGCGGTAGAGTCATGCTGCGACGTTCTGTTCCGGATACGCCCGGGCGCGACGGCGCGAGGGCGTCAGCGCGTGGGGGTGGGCCCCACGCGAATAAGAAAATGGTTTTCGATCACGAACGGTTCCAATCCCGCCATATCGGGCCCGACGAAGCCGAACGCGACGAGATGCTCAAGGTCGCCGGCGCGTCTTCGCTCGATTCGCTGATCAACGAGGCCATCCCGCCGCGCATCCGTCTGAAGCAGCCGCCGGACCTGCCCGACGGTCAGAGCGAATATCAGTTCCTTCGCGATCTTCGGCGGATCGCCTCGCGCAACCGGGTGTTCCGCTCGTATTTGGGACGCGGCTACTACGACTGCATCACGCCGGCGGTGATCCTGCGCAACGTGCTCGAGAATCCCGGGTGGTACACGCCATACACGCCGTACCAGGCCGAGATCGCCCAGGGACGGCTCGAGGCGCTCCTCAATTTTCAGACGATGGCGCGCGACCTCACTGGCATGGAGGTCGCGAACGCGTCGCTCCTCGACGAGGCGACCGCCGCCGCCGAGGCGATGACGATGCTGCACCGCGTCCAGGCGAAACGCATCGACGCGGTCGTCGGCCCGGCGCAATTTTTCGTCTCGCAGTCGGTGTACCCGCAGACGCTCGACGTCCTGCGATCGCGCGCCGAGCCGTTGGGCATCGAGCTCGTCACGGCTCCCTGGGACGACTTCAAGACGGCGCCGTTTGGCGACCGTGTGTTCGGCGCCCTCGTTCAATCGCCAGACGAAGCCGGGTGCGTCTATGACTTGAGAGACTTCATCGCGCGGGCGAAGCGTTTGGGAGTGGCCGTTGCCGTCGGAACCGACCTTCTCAGCCTCGTACTGCTGACGCCGCCCGGCGACCTCGGTGCAGACGTCGTGTACGGCAACTCACAGCGGTTCGGTGTCCCGCTCGGGTACGGGGGTCCGCACGCCGCGTTCTTCGCGACGCTGGAGAAGCACGTCCGGCAGGCGCCGGGACGCATCATCGGCGTCTCGGTCGACGCGCAGGGGAATACCGCCTATCGCATGGCGCTGCAGACGCGCGAGCAGCACATCCGGCGCGAAAAGGCGACGTCGAACATCTGCACCGCGCAGGCGCTGCTGGCCAATATCGCCGGGCTCTACGCCGTCTACCACGGACCAAAGGGGCTGATGCGGATCGCGACACGCGTGCACGCCTACGCGCGGCTGCTCGAAACCGCGCTCGGGAAGATCGGTGTCCGGCAGGTGAACGAGGCGTACTTCGATACGCCGCGGTTCGAAGTTGCCAGCGGCGCGCAGGCGGTCGCGCAGATTCGCGACGCCGCGCTCGCCGCCAGGATCAACCTCGGCTATCGCGACGACGGCACGATCCACGTCGCGCTCGATGAAACGGTCGACGAGGGAGACATCAGGGATCTCGTCGCAGCATTCGCCGCTGGCGTGGGCAAAGCAGTCCCCGCTTTCCCACGCGACCTGCCAGACCCACTCGCCCTACCCGACCGGCTGGTTCGGACGTCGCCGTTTCTCACGCACCCGGTGTTCAACAAGCATCATTCGGAAACGGAGATGATGCGCTACGTCCGCAACCTCGAGCGGAAGGATATCGGGCTCGACACGTCGATGATTCCGCTCGGCTCGTGCACGATGAAGCTGAACGCGGCGGCGGAGATGCTGCCGATCACATGGCCGGAGTTCGGGCGGCTTCACCCGTTCGCGCCAATCGATCAGGCGTCGGGGTATCTCGACGTATTTCGAGAGCTCGAGTCGATGCTTGCCGCCATCACCGGCTTCGCCGCGGTGTCGCTGCAGCCGAATTCAGGCGCGCAGGGCGAGTACGCGGGGCTGATGGTGATTCGCGCCTATCACCGCGATCGCGGCGACGCGTCGCGCGACGTCGTGCTGATTCCCGCGTCGGCGCACGGCACGAATCCGGCCAGCGCCGTGATGGCGGGGATGCGCGTGGTCGTCGTCTCGAGTACGACCGAAGGGAACATCGACGTCGACGATCTGCGGCGGAAGGCGGAAGAGCACAGCCGTCGCCTCGCGGCGCTGATGGTCACCTACCCGTCGACGCACGGCGTCTTCGAAGAGAGCATCCAGGACGTCTGCTCGATCGTTCACCAGTTCGGCGGCCAGGTGTACATGGACGGCGCGAACATGAACGCGCAGGTCGGCCTCACGAGCCCGGCTGCGATTGGCGCCGACGTGTGCCACATCAACCTGCACAAGACGTTCAGCATCCCGCACGGCGGCGGCGGCCCGGGCATGGGACCGATCGGCGTCGCCGCGCACCTCGCGCCGTACCTGCCGGGACATCCGATGGTGAAGACCGGAGGGACACGCGCCATCCACGCGCTGTCGGCCGCACCATGGGGCAGCGCGAGCATCCTGCTGATTTCGTACGCCTACATGAAGATGCTCGGCCGCGACGGCATGACCGATGCGACGCGCTACGCGATTCTGAACGCCAACTACATCAAGTCCCGCCTCGAGTCGCACTACCCGGTGCTCTACACGCGGGCGAACGGACGGGTGGCGCACGAAATGATCTTCGATCTCCGCCCGCTGAAGCAGGCGAGCGGCGTCGACGAGACGGACGTGGCCAAACGCCTGATGGATTTCGGATTTCACGCGCCGACGGTCTCGTTCCCGGTCGCCGGCACGCTGATGGTGGAGCCGACGGAGAGCGAATCGAAGGACGAGCTCGATCGGTTCTGCGAGGCGATGATCGCGATCCGCCAGGAGATTCAGGCGATCATCGACGGCAAGCTCGATCGGAAAGACAACCCGCTCAAGAACGCGCCGCATACCGCCGCCGCCGTCGCATCCGACGATTGGCCTCACCGCTACTCGCGCGAGCAGGCCGCCTTTCCCGCGCCATTCGTCCGCGCGCACAAGCACTGGCCGAGCGTCGGACGCATCGACAATCCGTACGGCGATCGGAATCTCATGTGCTCCTGCCCGCCGATCGCGGAGTACGTGTCCGGCGACCGCCACGCGCTGCCTATTTAGCTATCAGCTATCAGCTATCAGCTGTCAGGTTTCAGCTCTCTTACCTTTCGGGCTCCCGGCGCAGCTCATTCCGCGTCGACGAAAGCGGATTAAGGGCTAAAAGCTGATAGCGGGGAGCTGACTGATACCTGACGCTTGATAGCTGGCTGATAGCTGATAGCTGATAGCTGATAGCTGATAGCTGATAGCTGATAGCTGATAGCTGATAGCTGATGACGCTGCCAGACAGCACTGAAAGCCCGCAGGATCTCCATCGCCGCTTTCCGGTGCGCGATCGCGTTCGGGTGCGCGTCGAACGGGCTCACCCACATCGTGCGCGGATCGCGATACGTCGAAAACTGCGGAAGCAGGTCGAGGCAGCGCACGTTTTCGTCAGCGCAGACGCGGCGGACGCCTTCGTGAAGGTACCCGAACGGATACGAGCGTCCGTTCGGGCCGAGCGCGTCGGGCGCCGGGAAGAGCACACCGCCGGAGGGAAGACCGGCGGCTCGGGCGCGCTCGAAGAACTCGCGCAGCTGTCCGTACGCTTTCTTGGCGTTGGGCGCGTCGGGATCGCGCAGATTCCGCTCCATGTAGTGCACGTAGCCTTCCGTCAGACCGATCGCTTCCTGAATCCTCGTCCACTGCGCGCGCGCCATGTCATAGATGAGCGACGATCCTTCCACCCGGCGCTCTAGCGAAGCCGGCAGCAGCGGGTACGCCTGCGGGCGTGCCATCGACGGCGTCTCGAAGTCGTTGATGTAGAGTTGCAGCAGCACGAAATCGGGCTCGACGGTCAGAACCTGCGTCAGCACCTCGAGATGCTCCGGCATGTTGTTGCCGGGCCGGCCGAAGTTGAAGACTTCGTACCGCGGACCGAGGAATTCCTCGAGCAGATTCGAGAAGCGGTCGCGCTCCTCGACGCCCTGTCCCCACGCGAACGAGTCGCCGATCACGGCGATGCGGTAGCGGTCGGGCGATTTGGGAGGAACCTCGCGATCGCGGAAGCCGAGGCTGTTGGATCGGTACGACGGACCGCCGGCGCGGCGGGCGATGAAATCGCCGGCGCGGCCGCTCGACTGCGCGCGACGGAATTGAAAGCGTGCGAGGAGCTCGGCGGCGACGAGGGCAGCCGCCGTCATGGTGACGACCAGGACGACGCGGAGCAGGATGCGGCCGGTTCTACCGGGCATGCGCGACGGCGCGCGTCAGTCGGTCCGCCTTTTCCCGGAAGCGCCGCAGCAGCTCCAGGGTGATACGGCCAGGCACGCCCGACCCGATCGTGCGATCGTCGACCCGCACGATCGGCACGACCTCGCGCGTGGTGCTCGTCAGGAACGCTTCGTCCGCGCCCAGGAGATCGTCGTCGCGCAGCACCGCTTCGCGCACCGGAATGCCGTGCTCGGCGCCGACTTCGAAGAGGAACTCGCGCGTGATGCCTGGCAGCAGTCCGGCCTCGATCGGCGGCGTCAGCGCCGCGCCGTCCTTCACGATGAAGAGATTCGACTGCGTGCATTCGGCGAGCTCGCCGCGGTAGTTGCGCATGACGCCTTCGAATCCGCCGCGGCGGTAGGCCTCCTGCATCGCCAGCGCGTTGTTCAGCAGGTTGTTCGACTTGATCCGCGGGTTCACCGTGCCGGGGTGGTTCCGCAGAATCGGCACGAGCGCCACCTTCACGCCGCGCTCGAACGCGTCGGCGGCAGGGCTCACGTGCGGCTTCACGATGACGACAATCGACGGGTTCGGCGTTGCGGCGGGATCGTAGGTGAGCTCGCCGACGCCGCGCGTGACGAGGATGCGGATGTACGCCTCGCGCGCGGGGGCGCCGCCGTGTGCACCAAGACCGGCCGCGCGCATCGTGTCGAGGAACCGCGCGGAGATCTGCTCGTCGTCGAGCGGCACCGGAAGGGCGAGCATGCCGGCGGAGTTGCGCAGGCGCCGCATGTGGCGATCGAAGAGGAACGGCTGACCGTTATAGGTCCGCAGCGTCTCGTACACGCCCTCGCCGTACAGAAACCCGTGATCGAAGACCGAGATGGCCGCGTGCTCCTGATCGAACACGCGCCCGTTGACGTTCACAGTGGCGGCCATCGCGGAAAAGCGTACTGCGTATGCTATTCTCGCCGCAACGTACGCTATCAGCTCTCAGTGATCAGCTCTCAGTGATCAGCTTTCAGTGATCAGCTTTCAGCGATCGGCTTTCAGCTGCAAGTTCTCAGTTTTCAGCTGACCGGTGTCAGCTGATGCCGACAGCCGAAAGCTGATAGCCGATAGCTGATAGCCGATAGCTGATAGCCGATAGCTGATAGCCGATAGCCGATAGCTGATAGCCGATAGCTGATAGCCGATAGCTACTAGATGCGCGTACTGAATTCCGCCCAGATGCGCGAAGCCGATAAGCGCACCATCGACGACATCGGCATCCCGTCGCTCGTGCTCATGGAAAACGCGGGACGTCAGGCGGTCGCCGCGATGGAGGCGATGTACGCCGACCTGCTCGAACGCCAGGTCGGCGTGCTGTGCGGCCGCGGCAACAACGGTGGCGATGGCTTCGTCGTCGCGCGCACCCTGGTGCAGCGCGGCGTCGACGTCGCGGTGTTCCTGCTCGGCGGCGTCGCCGATGTGCGCGGCGACGCCCGGGTGAACCTCGAGATCCTCGGCCGCCTCGGCGTGACCGTCGTCGAGATCGCCGACAGTCAGGCGTGGGAGCTGCACTTTTCCGAGGTGAGCGACTGCACGCTCATCGTCGACGCGATCTTCGGAACAGGACTGAAGTCGCCGGTCAGCGGGCTGATCGAGTCGGTCATCGCCGACGTCAACGCGTCAGGCATTCCGGTCGTCGCCATCGATCTGCCGTCGGGGTTGTCGGCCGATTCGCCCAAGCCGATCGGCCCTTCGATCGAGGCGACGCTCACGGTGACGCTCGCTGCGCCGAAACTGCCGCTGGTGCTGCCGCCCGGCGAAACGCAGGCCGGCGACATCGTCATCGCCGACATCGGGATTCCGGTCGAGGTGATCGAAGCCGTCGAGGGACCGCGAGTCGATCTGCTGACGCGCACCGCCATGCGCGAGATCGTTTCGCCGCGCGCGTCCGACAGTCACAAAGGCGACTACGGCCGCGTCCTGATCGTCGCCGGATCGCGCGGCAAGTCAGGCGCCGCGCACCTCGCCGCCGTCGGCGCCCTTCGTTCCGGCGCCGGACTCGTGACCGTCGCCACGCCGGCATCGATCCAGGCCGTCGTGGCCGCGATGGGCGCCGAGTACATGACCGAGCCTCTCGACGATGGCGAGGACGGCGTGTCGCCCGGGAACGTCGATCGGCTCATGGAGATGGCGCGCGATGTCATCGCCATCGGACCGGGACTGGGACAGGCGCGCGCAACGCGCGACTGCATCAGGCAGCTCGTCGATCGCGCCACCGCGCCGCTCATCATCGATGCCGACGGTCTCAACGCGTTCAGCGGCGAGCCCGACCGGCTGTCGGGACGCGACGGCCGCGACGTCATCATCACACCGCATCCGGGCGAGATGGCGCGCCTCGTCGGGATGTCGACCCACGAAGTGCAGGCGAGCCGTCTCGAGATCGCGCGGAACTTCGCGTCGGCGCATCACGTGTACGTCGTGCTCAAGGGACACCGCACGCTCATCGCGACGCCGGACGAAAAGGTGTTCATCAATCCAACCGGCAATCCGGGCATGGCCACCGGCGGAACCGGCGACGTCCTCACCGGCATGATTGCCGCGTGGCTCGCGCAGCTGCTCGACGCCGAAGCGGCCTGCAAGATCGCCGTGTACCTCCACGGCATGGCGGGCGATCTTGCCGAAGCGGATGAAGGAGAGGTCTCGATGACGGCGGCCGATCTGGCCGCGCACATCGGCGACGCGGTCCTCGAGCTGACCGCGCGCCGCAGAGTTGTCGAGAAGAACGAATCGTAACGGCCGTAGCGCGGCCCTTTAGGGCTGCCCGACGAGCGCTTGCAGCTGCTTGAGGTGATTGAGATCGTGGCCCGCCATCGTCTCGACCACAGCCTGAAACGTCATCTCGCCGCGCTCGGGATGTGTGACGCGCTTCGACAGCTGCTCGGGCCGAAGCGCCTTCAGCAGCGCCACGTTCCAGTTCCGCAAGGCCTCGAACGTCGCGAGCGCGGCGTTCGCGTCGCCGTCCGGATAGGTTCGCGCCCAGCCATTCTGATCGAACGGCTGGATGACGTGGTGATCCTCGGCGAGCGCCTGGCGGAATCTGAAGGCGAACACGATTTCGGAGTCGGCGAGATGACACAGGATGTCGCGCGCGCTCCACTTCCCGGGCGCCGGCGCCGCGGTCATCCGCGCCGGGCCGATTCGGCCGGCGAGGCGATGGAGCTCGAGCGTGGTCGTCTCGATGACGTCGCGCGGCGCGCGCGTGCCCAGGTGCGTGGCGTACGGGTTCAATGTGACTGAAGTCATATCGCCTCGATCTGGAGAATTTCGACGATCGGCCCCACCATGTGAATGCCGCCGACGTCAGAGCGGATGTTGACGATCATCGTCACGCGCAGGTTCTCTCGTTGAAACGCCGTCGGCAGGCCATTCATGGGATCGTAAATCACGCCGTCGTCGCCGCGAACCGCCCAGAAGCCGCCTTCGAGCGAGTAGAAGTGCACGACGCCGGTCACGCGAACGGCGCCGGCGGGAACGTCGGGCGCCGCCGGCGATCCGCAGGAGAGCGCAATCGTGGCAACGACGACCAACGGCAGCAGGCGCACGAAAAGACGATAGCATTTCTGGAACAGATCGTCACAAACGCATGCGAGGAATCGGCTTCCACAACTAAGCATTTTTTACTCGCGTGGGGCCCGACCCCACGCGCTGACGCGCTCGCACCGTAGTGCCCGCGCGCATCCAGAAGAGAACGTCACCAATACAGTCGCGACAGTGTTAGAGACGTACAGAACGACGTCGGAAGTGGAAACAGTGGCGGTCGCGCGCGAGTTAGCGCGCACGCTGTCGGCCGGCGACGTGATTCTGCTGTACGGTGATCTCGGGGCAGGGAAGACCGCGTTCGTACGCGGGCTGGCAGAAGGACTTGGCGTTCAGCGCGAGGAGGTGAGCAGTCCGACGTTCACGCTGCTCCATGAGTATCGTGGTGGACGGCTCCCGTTGTTCCACGCCGACCTGTACCGCTTGAACGATCCGCGCGAGATTGACGACCTCGGCCTCGATGAAATTGCCGACAGGGGCGTGCTCGCGATCGAGTGGGCGGAAAAGCTGGCGCGGCCGCACTACGAGCGCGCGATTGCCGTGCGAATCACACACGGCGACGGCGACGCGCGGACGATCGCGGTAAGCTGACGAACGAGTCGTCTATTCGGATCGGTAGTTCGGCGCTTCCTTCGTAATCGCCACGTCGTGCACGTGGCTCTCGCGCGCGCCGGCCGGCGTGATGCGAATCAGCTTGGCCTGCCGCTGCAGCGTCGGGATGTTGCGGCAGCCGCAGTATCCCATGCCGGCACGCAGGCCGCCGACCAGCTGATGGACCATCGCGGCCACGCTGCCTTTGTGCGCGACGCGTCCCTCGATGCCTTCGGGCACCAGCTTGTCGCTGCCGCCGGGCGCTTCGAGATCGAATTCATCCTGGAAATAGCGATCGCGGCTGCCGCGGCGCATGGCGCCGATCGATCCCATGCCGCGGTACTCCTTGAAGCTGCGCCCCTGATACAGAATGATCTCGCCCGGGCTTTCATCGGTTCCCGCGAACAGGTTGCCGATCATCGTCGTGCTCGCGCCGACGGCGATGGCTTTCGTGATATCGCCCGAGAAGCGGATGCCGCCGTCGGCGATGATCGGAACGTCGTGCGCCGCCGCAGCGCGCGCGCATTCCATGATGGCCGTGATCATCGGCACGCCGATGCCGGCGATGACGCGCGTCGTGCAAATCGATCCGCCGCCGATCCCCACCTTCACCGCGTCGACGCCCACGTTGATCAGCGCCTCGGTGCCCTCCGCCGTCGCCACGTTGCCGGCGACGAGATCGACGTGCGCGAACCGGCGGCGCAGCGTGCGGACCATGTCGAGCACGCTCTGCGAATGGCCGTGCGCCGTGTCGACGACGAGCACGTCGACGCTGGCGGCGACGAGCGCGTCGGCGCGATCGATCGTGTCGCGCGCGACGCCGACCGCCGCGCCGCAGCGCAGCCGGCCGAGCGAATCCTTCGACGCGTTCGGATACTTCACCGCCTTCTGGATGTCCTTGACGGTGATGAGCCCCTTCAGCTGGAAATCGCGGTCGACAACCAGCAGTTTCTCGACCTTGCGCTGGTGCAGGATCTCGCGCGCGGCATCGAGCGTCGTGCCGACCGGCACGGTGATGAGGTTTTCGCGCGTCATCACCTCCGCGATCGCGCGGTTGACGTTCGTCTCGAACCGCAGATCGCGGTTCGTCAGGATGCCGACGAGCCGCCCTTCTTTGCTGCCATCCTCGGTAATCGGCACGCCCGAGATGCGGTATTTCTTCATCAGCTCGAGCGCTTCGTAGATCCGGTTGGTCGGGGAGAGCGTGATCGGATCGACGATCATGCCGCTCTCCGATCGCTTGACGCGGTCGACCTCGGACGCCTGCTCCGCGATCGACAGGTTCTTGTGGATCACACCGAGCCCGCCCTGCTGCGCCATCGCGATCGCCAGGCGCGATTCGGTGACCGTGTCCATCGCCGCGCTCACGAGCGGCACGCACAGGCGGATGTTTCGGGTGAGCCGCGTCGTGACGTCGACCTGCGTCGGCACGACATCCGAGTGCCGCGGAACGAGCAGGACGTCGTCGAAGGTCAGGGCGGTGGCGAGGCCGGTTTCGGTGGAGAGGAGAGTGGGGATCTCGGTTTTCAGTTCCATAAGGCGAAACCACGAACATCACGAAAACACGAAAAACATGTCGGGGTTCGTGTGCGTGCTTTCGCGTCTTTCGTCGTGATCATGCCGCTGCGCCGTGACATTTCTTGTATTTCTTCCCGCTGCCGCACGGACACGGCTCGTTGCGGCCGACCTTCGGCTCCTCGCGGCGGACCGTCTTCACGATGTCGTCGCCGCCGACGCGCGCCGGCTGGGGGCCGCTCGCGCGCGGCGGCGCCTGCGTAGCCGTCGCGGCCGATCGCGGCGCGCCGAACACCGACGCGGTCGCCGACTCGCTCGACGGATTGTTCATGATGAGCGGCGCCCGCCGCGGCGCCGCACGGCGGACCTGCGGCGCCTCTTCGCTCAGAATCGGTCGGAGCCACCACAGGTACCGGACGATTTCCTCGTCCACGCGCTCTTTCATCGCCTGGAACAGCGCGAAGCTCTCCTTCTTGTACTCGACGAGCGGGTCGCGCTGACCGTAGCCGCGCAGCCCGATGCCTTCCTTCAGATGGTCGAGGCTGTAGAGGTGATCCTTCCACTGCTGATCGACGATCTGCAGCATGATGTCGCGCTCGACGCGCTGCAGCACTTCGCGGCCGACGAGCTTTTCCTTCTCGTCGTACGACGCGACGATGAGCTCCCACAGCTGATCGCGGATCTCGCCCGATGTGCGGTCGCTGAAATCGAGCGGGGCCGTGTCGATCGCGAAGACCCGCGAAACCTCGCGCTTCAACCCCTCGAGATCCCATTGTTCGAAGTCGGCATTGGCGGCCGCGTAGGTATCGACGAGCGCGTCGAGGATGTCTTCCGCGAGCAGCATCAGGTACTCGCGCGTGTTCAGGACCTCTTCACCGCCCTCCTCGTCCTGCAGCTTGATCTGCCCGTCGAGGATCTGGCGGCGCAGCGCGTAGACGTTCTCGCGCTGCTTGTTCATCACGTCGTCGTACTCGAGCAGATGTTTTCTGACGGAGAAGTTCTGAGCCTCGACCTGCTTCTGCGCCCGCTCGATCGCCTTCGTCACCATCCCGTGCTCGATCGGCACCCCTTCTTCCATGCCGAGGCGTTGCATCAGACCCGAGATGCGGTCCGATCCGAAGATCCGCATCAGGTCGTCTTCGAGCGACAGGTAGAACCGCGATGAACCCGGGTCGCCCTGACGGCCGGCGCGGCCGCGCAGCTGGTTGTCGATGCGTCGTGCTTCGTGGCGCTCCGTGCCGAGGATGTGCAGGCCGCTGATGTCGACGACCTGATCGTGCTCGACGTCCGTCTGTTTCTTGAAGTGCTCGAAGATGCGCTGGTAGGCCTCTTTCGGCACGCGATAGAAGCCGTCCAGGTGATAGAAGTAGACGTAGTGCTCGTCCTCGACGAACCGCTCTTCGCCTTTCGGCAGCCGCTCGGCGATCTCTTCCGCGAGGCACTGCTGGCGCGCCATGAACTCGGGGTTGCCGCCGAGGAGAATGTCGGTGCCGCGGCCGGCCATGTTGGTCGCGATCGTGACCGATCCCTGCCGCCCCGCCTGCGCGACGAACTCGGCCTCCTGGGCGTGATACTTCGCGTTCAGCACGACGTGCTTGTCGGCGCCGCCGCCCGTCGTCGTGCCGCGCTTCAGACCGCGCCGATCGAGCATCGTCGACAGCTTTTCCGACTTCTCGATTGACACGGTGCCGACGAGGACCGGGCGGCCTTTCTTGTGCTCGTCGATGATCTCGGTGACGATCGCATCCCATTTTTCGCGCTCGGTGCGGTACACGAGATCCGGATTCTCGATGCGGCGCAGCGTCCGGTTCGGCGGGATCACGACGACGTCAAGCTTGTAGATTTTCGCGAACTCCTCGGCTTCCGTATCGGCGGTGCCGGTCATGCCGGCGAGCTTGCCGTACTTGCGGAAGTAGTTCTGGAAGGTGACCGTCGCGAGCGTTTGATTCTCGCGCTCGATCTTGACCTTCTCCTTCGCCTCCACCGCCTGGTGCAGTCCGTCGCTCCAGCGCCGGCCCGGCATCAGACGACCGGTGAACTCGTCGACGATGACGACTTCTCCATCCTTCACCATGTAGTCGACGTCACGGTGGAAGATCGTGTGCGCGCGCAGCGCCTGGTCGACATGGTGCTTGACGTGGGCGTTTTCGAGGTCGTAGATGTGGCCCCCGTTCAACCGGTGGATCAACATCTGTTCGACCTTCGCCGTACCGCTTTCCGTCAGCGTGACCGTCTTGTGCTTCTCGTCGACGATGAAATCGCCGGTGGCTTCGAGCGCCTCGCGTTCTTCGGCCTTCGTGTCGCCCCGAACAACAGCACCCGCTTTCAGCCGCGGGATGATCCGATCGACCTCGTAGTAGAGATCGGTCGATTCCTCCGCCGGGCCGGAGATGATGAGCGGCGTGCGCGCTTCGTCGATGAGGATGCTGTCCACCTCGTCGACGATTGCGAAATGATGCCCGCGCTGCACGTAGTGCGCGAGCTCGAACTTCATGTTGTCGCGCAGGTAGTCGAACCCGAACTCGTTGTTGGTCCCGTACGTGATGTCGGCGGCGTATGCGACCTGCCGCTCCGCGTCCGTCAGCTCGTGCTGGATGACGCCGACGGTCATGCCGAGGAAGCGGTAGATCTTGCCCATCCACTCCGAGTCGCGGCGCGCGAGGTAGTCGTTCACCGTGACGACGTGGACGCCGTTGCCTTCGAGCGCGTTGAGATACGCCGGAAGCGTGGCGACGAGCGTCTTGCCTTCGCCCGTCTTCATCTCGGCGATTTTGCCCTTGTGGAGAACCGCGCCGCCGATCAGCTGCACGTCGAAGTGCCGCATGTTGAGCACGCGGCGTCCCGCCTCTCGGACGACGGCGAATGCTTCCGGCAGCAGCTCATCGAGGGTCTCGCCATTGCCGGATCGCTGCCGGAATTCGATGGTCTTGCGGCGCAGCTGCTCGTCCGACAGCGCCTGAACGGACGCTTCGAGGGCGTTGACCTGCGCCACGATCGGGCGCAGCCGTTTCAGTTCGCGTTCGTTCTGGGTTCCGACGACTTTGGCGAGAAGGGTATCGAGCATCTATGGTGAAGACTGAAGCCCAGGTATCCTTCGATTGTAGCGTAGCGCCCGCGGTAGCGCGAGCCTTTCAGGCGAGCGAATCGCTTCGCGGCGACGCTCGGCTGAAAGCCTCGCGCTACCGGATGGCGCGCTATCGAGTGGCGGGTTGCGTGAGGAGCTGCAGCGGGTTGATCAATTTGCCGTTCGCGAGGATCTCGTAGTGCACGTGCGCGCCGGTCGATCGACCGGTCGATCCGACGTAGCCGATCACGTCGCCGCGCCGGACGTGCTGATCGGGCTTCACCGCGAACGCGCTCAGGTGACCGTAGCGCGTCGTCAATCCGAATCCGTGGTCGAGCTGAATGAGATTTCCGTAGTCGCCTGTGTACGCGGCTGACGTCACGTCGCCGGTCGCGGTGGCGTAAACCGGCTGACCTTTTTCCGTCGAGATGTCGAGGCCCTGATGGAAGCCGGGCTCGCCGGTGAACGGATCGCTGCGGCCGCCGAACGTGCCGGTCAGCCAGCCGTGCGCCGGCCAGATCGACGGCGTCGCCGCCGCGAGCGCCTCGCGGACTTCGACGTCCTTACGCACGATGCGCAACCGGCTCTCGAGTCCGTGGAGCAGATCGCGCAGTACACCGAACGTGTCTTCGGGCGACGCGAGCGGTACTCGGCTGAGCTCCGACATCGTCGCGGTCGGCGATCCTCCGGCAGCCCTGGTTTTAACGACGGCCGGCAGCTTCTGCATCGCTCGCGCCTGGGCGGGATCGACTTCGGCGCGCGCGCCGAGCTCGTTGATGACGCCTTCGAGCGACTGGATCTGAGTGGTCAGCTCGCCGGTGGCCGCGCGGTAGCTGCCGTTCTCGATCTCCAGCGCGGCATTAGTGAACTGAAGATCCCCGATTTCGGTTCGTGCGCTCCATTTGGCGCCGAGCCCGATGAGAACCGGCAGCGCGAAGATGCCGAGAGTCGCCGCGAAAAACGGACGCAGACTGATCGTTACGCGACGAACAGCGCCGCTCGAGCGGTCCGCGATAATCACCGTATACCGGTGAGGTTTCATTAACAACTTGCGATTAAAGGGGATGGACGCGAAAAGCCGCCGCGTCCGAAGTTCGCAAACTCTATCACAAGGCATATCGGCCACAAACACGCAAATCCTCGCGGCGAACAAGCGACGAAAGTTTACCGGTCGATACAGTTGAGTCTGGTACTATGCGCGGACCGGGGAGATCGATATGCGCATCCGTGCTCTGATCGGCGCCGCTGCTTGCGCATGCGTCGCCGCCGCGCTCACAACACGGCCGAACGCTCTCGGGAAACCCGGCATCAAACCGGTGCCGTGCCCGCAACAGGAATGGCAGTACGGCGAGGCAGCGTTCGAACCGCTCGCCGGCGCGAAGGCGTTCTTCGGCAGGTACGACGGCGGACTCTACCGCATCGAGATTCCCGACAACTGGAACGGCGAGCTCGTGCTCTACGCTCACGGCTACGTGGCCAACCAGGGGCAGAACGGATCCAGCCTGCGCGTCGGCAACCACACCATCCGCGAACATCTCGTCCGAGAAGGATTCGCCTGGGCCGCGTCGAGCTACCGGTGCAACGGCTACGTGCCCGGGCAAGGTCTCGTCGACACGATGGCGCTCGTCGAGCTGTTCACGAAATCGAACGGCGGCCGCGCACCGCAGCGCACGTATCTGACCGGCACGTCGATGGGCGGACACGTCACGATTCTCGGTCTGCACGAATTTCCAACCGCGTTTGCCGGCGGTCTCGCGATGTGTCCCGCTGGACCGGAGTTGTTCGACTTTTACGCCGCCGTCGGCGCCGGCGCCGAAGCGATTACCGGCGTCGAGTTCAAGTCCGATTCGATCCGGCAGGACACGGCGAAGATCGTCGAGCAATTGGGCGAGCCGCCCGACTACACGGAAAAGGGACGCCAACTCGCCAGCGTCGAAATCCGGATCAGCGGCGGACCGCGGCCGTTCGCCCTCGAAGGACTCGCGTCTGGAGGACGCTTCACCGCGAACATCAGCGGATCGGCGCTCGCCGGCATCGTCACGCCGCAGAATCGCGCCGTCACGACCACGCACATCAGGTACGCGATCGACGGCGGCCTCGGGCTTACGAGCGACAGTCTGAACCAGCGTGTCCGACGCAAGACGGCCGATCCCGAGTACCGCGGCGACAAGACGCCGTACGAAGAAGTCGCGCCATTCGACGGCAGGATCGAGCGGCCGCTGCTGACCATGCACGGCACCGGTGATCTGTTCGTGCCGATCTTTCTGCAACAGGTCTTGAAGCGCGCTGTCGCGGCAACGGGAAACGAAAAGCTCCTCGCCCAGCGCATCTATCGCATCGCGGGACACTGCGGCTTCAGTCAGACGGAGCAGATCAGAGCGTTCGACGATTTGGTGAAGTGGGTGCGGCAGGGGACGAAGCCGCACGGCGACGAGGTCGAAGGCGACTTGAGCAACGCGGGAATGACGTTCACCGATCCACTGCGGCCGAACGATCCCGGCGGTCTGACGATCAAGCCGGCGCCATCGTCTGCGCCGCAGGCCGGCGTCGATTTCGTCCGCGACGTGCAGCCGATCTTCCGGCAGAACTGCTACGGCTGCCACGGACCGTCGATTCATCAAAACGGGTTCCGCCTCGATCGGCGCGCCGACGCGATGCGTGGCGGCACCGGACCGGTCATCGGTCGCGGCGACAGCGCCGCGAGCCGGTTGTATCAGCGGCTGATCGGCAACCGGTTCGGGATGCAGATGCCGCCCACGGGACCGCTCGCGGCAGAACAGATTGCCGCGATCAAGGAATGGATCGATCGGGGAGCGGAATGGCCCGACGAAGCGGCTGGAGAAACGCCGGCGCTTCCGACACCGCCCCTGATGCGCGCGGTGCTGTACAGCGACGTCGCTGAAGTACAACGTCTGCTCGACGAAGGCGCCGATCCGGACGCGACAAACGACGCAGGCGCGACAGCGCTCATGTGGTCGGCCGGCGATGACGCGAAGACGCGCCTGCTTCTCGAGTACGGCGCCGACCCGAACATCCAGTCCGATCACGGGAAGACGGCGTTGTTCGTTGCGGCCGGCCGTCGCGGCGGCGCGTCCGTCGTGAAGATGTTGCTCGACTACGGCGCCAGCGCGTCACTGAAAGCGGGACGCCTCAACAATCCGACCAGCGCGCTCGTCGAAGCGGCAAACGTCGGCGACGCGGCCACCGTTCGCTTGTTGCTCGATCACGGCGCCAGCGTCACCGACGCGGGTTTCGTGGCGGCGGCCTTCGCCCTTCGCGCCCACTGCCTCGAGTGCTTCGACCTCCTCGCGCGCGCCCTCGACAAGGGGACGCTGAGCATGACCGGCCTTGTCATCACGCCGCCGGCCGGAGACTCACGCGCGCTGTCGACGCTGCTCGATCGAGGCTGAAGCCGACTCTCGTCTTGCCGCCTCCGCGCCTTCGGCGCTGCGGCGCGCCGCGCCGCAGCTCGAAGAGCGAAGGCAGGAAACGCTTACCCGTCGGCCGACATCCGGAACTGAAGCGCCTCGGCAATGTGATCTGCTGCGACGCGCTCGTCGCCGGCGAGATCGGCGATCGTGCGTGCGACTTTCCTCACCCGATCGTAGGCACGCGCGCTCAGCGACATCTGCCGCACGGCCGCCACGAGCACACGCGCGCCGCGGCCGTCGAGCGCACAATGCTTCGACATCAGCGACGGCGTGAGCGCGGCGTTCGTCAGAAGGGGATCGTCGCCGTATCGCATCCGCTGGCGCTCGCGCGCGGCGACGACGCGCGCGCGGACGCACGCGGATGCTTCTCCATCCGATCCCGACCCCAGCGCTTCGGGCGGCAGCGCGGGCACGTCCACCGTCAAATCGAGGCGGTCGCGCAGCGGTCCCGAAAGCCGGCTGCGATAGCGGGCGACGTGCTGCGGCGTGCAGCGGCACTCGCGCATCGAGTCGCCGGCAAAACCGCACGGACACGGGTTCATCGCACCCACCAGCATGAAGCGAGCGGGGAAGATCGCGGTGCGGGCCGCGCGTGCAATCGCGACGTACCCTTCTTCGAGCGGTTGACGCAGCACCTCGAGGACGTGGCGGCTGAACTCGAGCATTTCGTCGAGAAAGAGCACGCCGTGGTGCGCGAGGCTGACTTCGCCCGGCCGCGGCTGAGAGCCGCCGCCGACGAGCGCCGCGTTCGAGATGGTGTGATGCGGCGCGCGGAACGGACGTTCGACGAGCAGAGTACCGCCGGGTCCCAGGAGGCCGGCCACCGAATGCACCGCCGTCACCTCGAGTGCCTCCTCGAACGTCAGCGGCGGCAGGATGCCGGCCATGCGCCTCGCCATCATCGTCTTGCCGGCGCCGGGCGGTCCGACCAGCAGCACGTTGTGACCGCCGGCGGCTGCCACTTCCAACGCTCGGCGCGCGAGCAGTTGACCGCGCACGTCGGCGAGATCGGGCAGGGCGCGGGCAGGAGGGGCAGGAGGGGCAGGAAAGGCGGGAGAGGCTGGATGGGCGGGAGAGGCTGTAACCGCAGGACGGGCGGGACGAGTCGAGAGCGACGCACGAAAGGCGGCGGGGTCGTTCAACGCGCGGACGGCTTCGACGAGCGACGACACGGGCACGACGTCGACGCCTTCGACAATCGCGGCTTCGGCGGCGTTGGATGCCGGCAGCAGCAGCCCGGCGAGACGATCGCGGCGCGCGGCGACGGCGATCGGCAGCACGCCGCGCGTCGCCTGAATCGATCCGTCGAGCGACAGCTCGCCGAGCAGAATGAGGTCGGCGATGTGGCGCCGCTCGACGACGCCGCTCGCCGCGAGGATGCCGAGCGCGATCGGCAAGTCGAACGACGCGCCCGCCTTTCGCACGTCGGCCGGCGCCAGATTGACGATGATTCTGTGCGGCGGAAAGTCGAACCCCGAGTTCCTGATAGCCGACTTCACGCGGTCGCGGCTCTCACGCACGCTCGCGTCGGGCAGCCCGACCATCGTGAACGACGGAAAACCGAACGACACGTCGACTTCGACGTGCACGGGACAGGCGTCGAGACCGAACAGCGCCACCGTTCTGAGACTGGCCAGCATCGCCCGACACGTTGCAAGACGCGTCTCAACATGGCTCGATCGGCATTTCAGGCACTTGCCGTGAATCGCGGACCAGGTCGTTGCAGTTTCTGACATGGAGACGGGCGGGGAATGGGCGATAACTACGCGGGCATGCGACTCTTTCGCGTCAGCTTCCTGATCCTCTTTCTGGAGCTCGCGTGCATCCGCTGGTTCGGCAGCACCGTCGTGTTCCTGACCTTCTTCACCAACGTGGTGCTGCTGGCGACGTTTCTCGGGATGTCGGTGGGCTGCCTCGCGGCCCGCGATCGACGGCCGCTCGTCACGACGGTCATTCCGCTGCTGCTCCTGAGCGTCGTGCTCGCGCTGGGCGTCTGGTACGTCTACACGTACGTGGGGCAGATTGCCGTCGACGTCGGACGCCAGCGATCGCCGCAGCAGATCTACTTCGGCACCGAATACAACCCGCGCGACGTGGCCCGACTCGAGATTCCCGTCGAAGCGATCGCCGGGCTGTTCTTCGCGACGATCGCGCTGTCGTTCGTCGGGCTCGGTCAGGAGATGGGACGCGCGCTCGACAACATCGCCGATCGGATCGCCGCGTACACGCTCAACATCGCGGGCAGCCTGGCCGGCATCGGCGCGTTCACGGCGCTGTCGTACGCGCAGGCGCCGCCTGAAATCTGGTTTGCGATCGCCCTCGCGCTGTGCCTGTCGTTCGTCCCGCACTGGGACGCGCTGCAGGTCTACTCGCAGATCGCCGTACTCCTGCTCGTCGCGCTGGCGGCGCACGTGCCCGGGCTCCAGACGATCTGGTCGCCGTACTACAAGATCAGTTATCAGCCGATCGGGGGCCTCATCTCCACGAACAACATTGGCCACCAGCAGATGATCGGCGTCGCCAAGACCGGGCCCGGGTATCTGCTGCCGCACATCCTCAACAAAGAATCAGGCGCGGCGCCGTTCGATGAGGTCCTCATCGTCGGCGCCGGCTCCGGCAACGACGTCGCGGCTGCTCTGCAGTCAGGCGTCGGCCACGTGGACGCGGTGGAAATCGATCCGGCCATCTTCGCGATCGGCAAGCGCGATCATCCCGAGCACCCGTACGACGACCGCCGCGTGACGGTCTACATCGACGATGGCCGCAGCTTCGTCAGGCGCAGCGGCAAGAAATACGATCTGATCGTCTACGCGCTCGTCGATTCGCTCGTGCTGCATTCGGGCTACTCGAGCATCCGCCTGGAAAGTTTCCTGTTCACCAGAGAGGCGTTCGAGGCCGTGGCCGCGCACCTGAAACCAGGCGGCGTGTTCGCGGCGTACAACGCCTACCGTCAAGGGTGGCTGGTGGGACGGCTCGATAAGATGATCACGGAGGTGTTTCGCGCCGAACCGGTCGTCATCGCGATGCCGTACCGGCCGCGCTTCGTGCCAGACGAGGCGACGCAAAGCATCGTCACCTTCATCCTCGCCAGCGCGGATGCTTCGAGGCTGGCGCGCATACGCGATCGCCTGGCGGCCGATCCGTTGCGCCTCCAGGCGCGCGACATCCGACCCGCCGCGGTGGATGTTCGTCCAGGCGAGCTGGTGCCGACCGACGACTGGCCCTTTCTGTATCTTCGCGACCGTGTGATTCCCGCGCTGAACATCCGCGGCATGCTCGTCATGGCCGCGATCTCGATGGCGCTGATCGCATTCGTTGTTCCCCGCGATCGACGGCGGCCGAACTGGCGGATGTTCTTCATGGGCGCCGGCTTCATGTTGATCGAAACGAAGGGAGTGGTGCACCTCGCGCTGCTGTTTGGCGCGACGTGGATAGTGAACGTGATCGTTTTCTCTGCAATCCTCGTGATGATTCTCTGCAGCAATGTGTTCGTGCTGCTGGTCAGGCCAGAACGCGTGTGGCCCCCCTACGTGCTGCTGCTCGCTTCGCTCGCGGTCGCCGCCGTCGTCCCGATGAACACGTTCCTCGACCTCCCGGGCGCGGTTCGCGTGGCGGTATCGAGCGCGATCGTGTTCGTGCCGGTGTTCTTCGCCGGAATCGTGTTCGCGACCGCGTTCAGGGCGTCGGCGGCTCCAGACACCGATTTCGCGTCCAACATCGCCGGGGCGATGTTCGGCGGTCTGGCCGAATCGCTTTCGCTGGTGATCGGATTCAACCTGCTGCTCGCGGTCGCCGGGGTCTTCTACCTGCTGTCGGCGATGCAGCCGCGTGCAATCCTGCACAGGGGACTGATCAACTGACGCGTCGACGCCGATACTCCAACTGCATTATTCTTGAGCGCCTTACCATCGAATAACAAAACTGAAAGACACGGAGCGACCGAACATGCTGGACGCCTTCAAGAACATGACCGGCGGGACGGGCAAGCAGGCGCAAAAGCAGACCGAAGAGCTCGAACTGCTCATTGCGTCGGCCAAAGAGGAGCGCGGCGCTCTGAGCGCGATGCTCACCGCGCTGACCGCGCGCACCGCCAAATTGACGCCGATGACCAAGTCACTCGAACAGGTGACCGACACGGCGGCCAGCATCACCACGCGGCTCGATGACATCGCAGCGCGGCTTGCGACGCTCGACGATCGCACCAAGGAGCTGGCCGAAGTCGACAAGCGCATCCAGGCGCTGAAGGAAGCCGCCCGACAGGCGGAGCAGACGACGCAGAAAGCCATCGGTCCGGACGGCGAGCTGCAGAAGCACCGCGAGGCGGTGCAGCATCTCTCGTCCCAGGCGCTGCAGACGCAGGCGACGATCGACACGTTGAAGAAGGAACGCTCCGCCCTCGAAGAGATGCGCACCCAGCTTCGCGAGGCCGAGAACGACGTGAAGCAGTCGGTCGCCCACGCGACGACGCTCAGGACCGACCTCGATCAGATCCGGCTCGTTTCCGCGACGCTGACGCAGGATTACGACAAGATCCGCGACACTTCGCGCGCCGCGCGCGAGGACACGACCGCGGCGATGGCGACCGTCAAGGAAGTGGAGAACAAGCTCGGACCGCTTGCGCGGCTGCACGAGCTGAGCCAGAGCACCGAAGAGCGACTGACAGCGCTGAACGCGCTCGCCGAGCACGTTTCCCACAAAGCCAAGGCGCTCGAGAGCCAGCAGCACGCCGTCGAGCACGCGGTCGTCCAGGCCAACCGCGTCAACGAGATGGTCTGGGCCATGGACGTCCAGATCGGCAAGTTGAACGAAGGGATGAAGCAGGCGGCTAAGGCCGAGGAGACGATCTCCCGGATCGAGAAGCTGTCGGAAGACAGCGTCTCGCGGATGGAAGCCGCGGCGAAACTGAATCAGGAGTTCCAGCGCGAGAACGCGCGCCTCGAGAAGGACAGCAAGCTGATGCTCGAGGCGGTGCGCACCGAAGTGAACACGCTCGCCGTCCGCAAGAAGGAGTTCGAGGCATTCGAGGAGCGGATGCGCGCGCTCCAGAGCTCGGTCGCCGAGGCCGAATCGCGCATGCTCGGACTCGCCGCCAAGGACAAGAACCTCATCGAGCTCACGCAGAAGGTCGACGGGCTCTCGAAGCGCTTCGAATCGCTGTTCGTGCAGGCCGACGATCTCACGAAGAAGCAGCTCTCGCTCGAGACCATGCGCGAGCGGCTGGCGCAGGTCGACGAGCTCTCGAAGCGCACGTCGTGGCAGATGGACGCGCTGCGCCAGAGCCGTCAGGACCTCGACGCGCTCCGCAAGGAGATCCAGGATTTCTACAAGTCTCACGCCGAGGCGGCGAAGCTCGCCGACAAGCTCGGGTCGGATCGGCTCGCGCTCGAGGCGTTCGGCGATCGCATGGGCTCGTTCGCGCTGCAGGCGCCGGAGCTCGAGGCGAAGATGGACGCGATTCTCGGCAAGCTGAAGCTCGTCGACGAGGGGACGCAGAAGGCCACCCGCCTCCACGAGTCGGTCGCGGAGCTCGACGCGCAGCTGTCGCGCGTCACCGCGCGATTGCCGTTCGTCGAGAAATTCGAAGGCCGGCTGAACGGGCTCAACACGCTGAGCGGCGAAGTCGATCAGAAGCTGCAGGAGCAGCTCGCGCGGCGCGCGGAGCTCGAAACCGTCAAGACGGCGCTCGACGGCCTCGGGGCGCAAATGGAGGACGCGCAGCACAAGCTCGAAGCGGTGCGCGCGCTCGAGAACACGCTCGTGCCGCTCGTCAACGCCGTCGACCGGCTGCGCGGCGACATCGCCGCGGCCGAAGGGCGCATCGCCTCGCTGGAGTTCAACGAAGCGGTGGTGATCGACAGCGAGAAGCGGTACGCCGATCTGGTCGCGGCAAGCCGCGCGGTCGCCAACGAAGTGGGCGAGCGGTCGCGGCAGATGCAGACGCTCGCCGAGGAGCTCGCGCGGTCGGCGAAGATGAAAGACGAGATGATCGCGGAGCTCGATCGCGTCCAGGGCCGGCAGCGCGACGCGGTGAGCCAGATCCAGGCGTCGGAAGATCAGCTCGCGCGCGCAGAAGCAATGTTTAAGCAGCTCGAGGCGCGGCGATCGCAGGTCGCGTTCGGCGAGAAGAAGCTCGCAGCCGTCGAGACGCGCCTGGCGGAGATCAAGCTGCTCGCCACCGAGCTCGACAAGAACATCGCATCAATCGCAAGCCGTGAGCAGTTGATCAACGCGGTCAAGGCCGAAGTCGACATCGTTCACCAGATCAGCGCGCGCAGCAAGGCCGACCTCGTGCACGTCACCGACCATCGCAACGACGTGGCGGCGCTCAAGAACCAGGTCGACGTCCTCCTGTCGCGCATCGCGGAGACCGACGAGCGGATTGCGTTCATCGACGGACGCCGCAAGCTCGTCGACGAAGTGCAGACCAAGACGAACGCCATCGTCCACGTGCTCGACGACGTGCGGATCAACCTCGAAACGCTCGGGGAACAGAAGGCGGTCATCGATCACGTGGCCGAGAAGGTGGCGCAGCTCGACTTCATGCTCCAGGAGGCGCGCAATACGCTGCGCACGCTCCAGCACGAGCGTGAGCTGGCCGAACGGATCGAGCAGGGAATCAAGCAGCTGCGAACCCGCACCGCCGGCGAAGACACGAAGAAGACGGCGGCCGCAGGAGCCTAGCTGAGGAACGCACAGGGCAAAGGGACAAGACCTTTGCCCTGTCGTCTACCGACGCAGCGTCACCGACACTGTTTGTCCTTGTTGAAGCGTCACGCGCACCGCCTTTCGCGCCGCCCTCTCGAGTAATTCAGGATCCTGCCAGGCATCTTCGCTGATTCCCGATCCTTCCGGTAGTCGATCGACGGCCGATACGAAGTAGGTGCCCTCCGGCAATCCCGCGAGATCGATCGCGCCACCCTGCGCGGGGCGCACGGTTGCGAAGAATCGTGACCCGTCATATCGCCGATCCTCGTCAACGGGAAACACGATGACCGTGCAGTCCGCGGCTGGCGCGCCGCGCGAATCGGCGACGCGGCCGGACAGATGCGTGACGACATCCGTGAGGACGATCTCGACGTCTCGGAGCGATTGATTCGGCCGGCCGAATGCCATCACGGCGTCGGTCACGTCCTGACCGTCCAGCCGGATCGCCTTCAGCATCCAGCCTGCCGGAGCGCGCGCCAGCCGCAGCCGTCGAGGACCGAGCACCGGACCGATATGGAACGTGAAGTCGTCGTGGATATCCGCCTGTGCGGCGCCGCGTCCCGCAAAATCCGAATCGGCCGGGATGGCGGCGAGCTCGAGCCGGCGCCGATTCGGCGTTGCTGCGCCTTCGAACGTCACGCGCCCGGAGATGTCCGAGCCCGGCATCGTCTGAACGACGACGCCTTCGAGGTCCGTGCCGTTTACCGACACAACCTGCCATCCGAGCTCGTTGTTCTTGGATCCCTCGAGGACGTACTCCCCTGGTGGCACGTTCGGGAACTCGAAGGTGCCGTCGGCTCTCGTGATGGCGCCGACGTCCGCGCCGGCCGTCGCCGATCGCCGGCTCGCGCGCATGCGGATGCCGCCCTGAAACGGCTCGCCGGTCGATGTCAGCGTCGTGCCCATGATTCGCGCGGTCTTCACCGGCGTGAGGGCGAAGTCGACGCCGAACGCATCCTCGGCGATGCCGACGCGCACCAGCTGCGCCTCGGCCGGGTTCGGCGTGCCCGGAAAGAACGTCGTCGCGTACCCGGGAAGATCGTCTGTGCCGACCTGGCCCACCGATGCGGCGACGACGTAGTCGCCTGGCTGGAGACCGAACAGGCGGTAACGTCCGAGATCGTTGGTGCGGCGCGCATTGAGCCCCGGCACGGCGGCGAGCTGCCGGCGCCCGTTCGCGAATCGAATCTGCTGCACGCTCACGCTTGCGCCTTCGACGGGATCGCCGTTCTCGTCGCCGATGCGTCCGGCAATCGCGGCATGGCGCGGCAGCACGAAGTCGACACGCTCGCGTGTCTCGCCATCTTTGACGGCGACGACCTCGCCTCGCATCGACGCGCGCGCCTGGCCGAACTCGAGCGTGACGTAGCCGGACTTGCTCGCGGCGAGGCGGTACTGATTGGGTCTGACGTCGGCAAATTCGAACACGCCGTCTTCATCCGCGGTCGTCTCGTTGACGATCGGCCCGAACGCCATCGTCAATCGGACCGTCGCATGCGGGAGCGGATGACCATCGGTCCGCATGACGCGGCCGCGGATGGTGGCCGTGGCCGCGGGCGCCCGAGGTGGCTGATCGAGCAGCAGCAGCGATAACACGACCGCGATCATGGCGTGTCGACCAGCGACAGGACGACGTTCTTTTTCTCAGATTCCGCTACCGCGATCCGGATCGCGATCGGCCGGAATCGTGCGAGATAGTCTGCGTTCAGCCACTGCGAGCTGTCCACGTCGGATACGGCGGCGACGCAGTACGTTCCGGGAAGCAAGTCGTCGATCCGAAATTGTCCCGCCTGGTTCGGACGCACCAGCCTCGCAAGCCGCCGCGGGTCGCGAAGCAGTTGCTCGTCTTCCGGAAACACGACGACAGAGTATCGCTGGAGTGGCGTCTGCCGAGCGTCCACGACGATGCCGCTCAATTCGGCATGTCGATCGGTGAGGACGACCTGGACGCCGGAGAGCTCCTCGCCGCCTTTGAATTCGATGCTGGCGTCGAGCAGGCTGCGGCCGTCGTAAAGGATCGCTTTCGTCAGCCATCCCGGCGGCGCCGAGCGAACCCGCAGCTGGCGAGCGCCGAGCAAGTCCTTCAACTGGAACGCACCGTCCGAGCCCGTGCGCGCGATCGACCCGCGGGCGAGCAACGGCTGCATCCACACCGTCGACGGCTGCGCTTCAATCTCGACCGCCGCTCCCGGAGGGAGATGTCCACCATCGGCGATTACCCGTCCGCTGATCCGCCCTCCTTTGGTCAGCGCCATTGTCATCGCCACGTCGTCGGATCCGATCGTCACGCTGCTGATGCCGACGCCGGCTGCGCCGGTCGCGTAAACCATCCACGTGCCCGGCTCGACGCGGGTCGAAATCCTCGTGCCCATGGATGGAATCCCGATCGTGACGCCGCCGGCGTCGGAATCGCCGGATGACAGCGTTGAAATGGCGTCGGTCGGGTTGCCCTTGGCGTCGACGAACGACAGCGTCAGCCGCGCGAGCGCGCGAGCGGCGAGCACGCCGAAGTCGACTGCCGAACGTTCCTCGCCGGTCTGCACGTCGATTCGCTGCGCGGCTGCCAGTGCGACGACGCCCGGATAGTACGTGCGTGATCGCGCAACGTCCGGTCCACCGAACACTATCGTGCCGCCTGCGGCCGTAATCATCGGCGGTCTCGCGACGCGTGCGATGACGACATAGGTGCCCGAAGGCAGACCGCCGAGGCGGTACTCGCCCAGATCGTCGCTCAGCGTACTGGCCTGCGATGTCGTGCTCGTTCGGCCCGCGACACGGACGACCCGCTCCGCAAAGACGGCCGCGTTCTCGATCGCCTCGCCGAATTCGTCGACGAGACGGCCCGATATGGCGGCGCCGCGCATCATGCGAACGTCGACGCCGTCGACGGTCCCGCCGGCCGCCAGATCGATGCGCATCGGCGGTTCGCCCGGGTGACGGGAGCCGAACGCAGCGGCGGCGTACCCGGCCTTCCGCGCGGTCAACGCATACTGTCCGGCCGGAAGCTTCGTGAACGCGAATCGTCCCTGGTCGTCGGTGAAGCCAGGAGGAATCGACGTCGGACCGCCGATGACGACGCGTGCCTTGCGCAGCGGTTCATCCCCGTCATCCGCGATCACGCGGCCGCGGATGGTGCCCGTTCCCGTAAGCGGTCTTGTCTGCAACGCGTCGTGAGGAGGTGGTGGAGGAGGAGGCGGAGGCTGCGCGTGCAGCGCCGCTGCGCCGAGAAGCACGAACAACGAGGCCGCGCGCCTCATCTGGTATATGACGACGAAGGACCGCGCTAAGGCGGCCCTCCAATCGATCTGTCGACGCCGATGGTCCGATGTGGTATCCGGCTTCAGCCGGACGTCTACTCGGCCTAGTTCGTCAGACGGTAAACCGTCAGGCGCTGACCCGCGTTGAGCCGATCGCCGGCGAGCCGCGGATTCCACGTTCTGAGCGATGCGACGGTCGTCTTGAAGAGACGAGCCACCGAGGCGAGCGTGTCGCCCTGCTTCACTTCGTAGATCACCTTCACGCGATTGGTCGGCGTCGCATCGGCCAGCTGGCCCGATTCGGCGACCGTGCGGCGCGCATCAGCGACAGGCACCGGACGATCCGTGCGTGCCGCCATCAGGACGGTGGCTTCGTGCGGCACCATCAGCTTCTGACCGGTCCCCACGCGGGCGGTGACCGGCAGGTAGTTGGCTTCCGCGAGATCCGCTTTGCTGACGTGCAGCCTCTTGGCGATCAGCGGCAGCGTGTCGCCGCGCTTCACCGTGTAGTACTTCAACGACGCGAGATCCGCCACGGCCGCTTCGTCGAGGCGCGCGCGCACAACCTCGGCGGTGCCCGCGGGAACCTTCAACTCGTAATCGTTGTCGCGCATCGGCGTCGTCCAGCGCCGCAGCTCCGGATTGAGCAACTGAATCTGATCAATCGTGGTGTCGGTCCACTCAGCCACGCGTCGAAGATCGACGGGCCGGGGCAGCGTGATTTTCTCGTAAGCGGTCGCCGGCTCCGGTTCGAAGTCGAAACCGTACTGGCCCGGGTTACGTGCGATGACAATCGCCGCGAGGATCATCGGGACGTACTCGCGCGTTTCGCGCGGCAGCAGCTTCGGCTGCCGGGAGAGCTGCCAGAAGTCGTCGAGCTTCGCTCGCTTCATCGCGCGCTGCACGCGTCCCGGTCCGCCGTTATACGACGCTAGCGCAAGGTGCCAGTCACCCTTGAAGATCTTCGACAGAGTCTGCAGGTAGTTGGCCGCCGCGACCGTGGCTTTCTCGGGATCCGAGCGCTCGTCGATGTACCAGTCGCGCCGGAGGCCGTTCTCGATGGCCGTACCGGTCATGAACTGCCAGACACCCTTTGCTTTCGCGCGCGAGAGAGCGTTCGGCTTGAAGGCGCTTTCCACCAGCGGGACGTACGCGAGGTCGAGCGGCAGCCCTTCGGCGCGGAAGACGTTCTGAATCATCGGCAGGTACTTGCTGCCGCGCTTCATGCCTTCCTCGATGAAGTCGTGGAGCCGTCCCTGAAACAGCTCGATGTACGAAAGCACGCGCTGGTTCAGAGGGATCGGAATGTCGTGGTTCGCCGGATCGGACCGAACGGCGTCCTTGACTTCCGGCGTCGCGGCCGGCGTGCCGAACGTTGTCGAGAGCGCGAGGAGTTCGTCAATTGACGCCGGCTCGTACTTCTTTTCGGTAAAGCCGTCGCCCGCTGCGAGCGCGTGGACTTCGTACGTGCTGATGCGATCGACCAGCCGATCGAAGTGCTCGCGGATTCGGGGTTCGGTGCGACCGCCGAACGGCGACTCGAGCAGCACCTCTATCGCCTTGTCGAAGTCCTGTTTGGCGGCTTCGAAATGCCCCTGCTCGAGCTCGGTCTGACCGGCTTTGAAGTGACGCTCGGACACTGCGATCAGCGACGCGACCGGATCGTCGACCGGCGCGCTCTGTGCTACGACGCTCGACGGCGGGGCAGCTTCAGCCGCGACCGTCGACGGAGTGGGGACTGTCGCGGCCGGTGCCGGCGTGACCGCGTGGACCTGAGACCGCAAATTTGAACCGCAGGCAATCGCGAAGGGAAACAGCGCAATCAAAAGCGGGCGCTGCCACTGGGATCGAAGCATCCTGGGCGCTCCTCCGTGTTCGTCACGCGGGGCGGGCTGGGGCGCCCCCGCTTCTTCTATGGCCGAGTCAGTCTAGCAAAGCGACCGAGCACGGTCAACCTAAGTCTAACTGCCTCAGCAATTACGAAATTATCCGCGCCACGGTGCAATTGTGAATACCCGATGCTGCTCGCCGAGATCGCGAGCGGCCGGCGTCACGATCGCGCGTTCGGAGACAACGATCTTCCGTCCTGACTGAATCGCCTGGCGGACATCGTCCTCGCACACGAAGTCGAGCGGACCCTGGTTTGGTGCGGGAGCGGCCGTCTGACTCCCGGCCTGACCCGCGGTCGGACCGGCAGTCTGACTGCGAGTCTGACCCTGGTAGCCGCGAGCGGCGAGGAACTGGTCGATCCGGCGTGACAGCGCCTCCGCGCTGATGCCGGCTGGCGGCGGCGGCTTCGGTGGCGCCGACGGCAGCCGTGGCGCGGTCTGCACCTGACCATTGCCGCCGCGCGCGCCGGGACGATCCCAGCGGCTGACGACCGGCGATACCTCGTACGCGAGCCGTTTGATGTTCAACAGGTGCCGCGGAGAGATGTTGTCCGAAGTGATGTTCCCACCGTAACCGCCGCAGCCAAGCGTCATCGCCGGATCGAGTCCCGTCGACAGTCCGACCGATCCGTGCGTCGTCGGCGTATTGACCACGATGCGGAACGCCGGCTTCTTCAGGCCGAATTCAAGAATGACCTGGTCGTTCTGCGAGTGGATGGACATCGTGTGGCCCATCCCGCCGTACCGGAGGATCTGTTTGCAGCGCTCACATCCTTCCCGCCAGTCCTTGACGACGTAGTAGGACAGGACGGGGCATAGTTTCTCGATCGACAACGGGTAGTCGCGTCCGACGCCTTCCAGCGGCGCGAGCAGGACGCGAGTGTCCGACGGAACGGAGATTCCGCATTTTTCGGCGATCGCCACGGCCGACTTGCCGACGAGCGCCGGGTTTGGAAGGCGCTGCGGCGTCACGAGCATGCGCGCGAGCGCGTCCATCTCGGCCTTGTTCATGAAATAGCCGCCCTGCGCCTGGAACTCGCTGCGGGTTTCGGCGGCGACCGGCTCGTCGACGACGACGGAATTCTCCGAAGAGCAGAGGACGCCGTTGTCGAACGTCTTGCCGGCGATGATGTCGTGGACCGCCTTCTTCACGTTTGCCGTCCGTTCGATGAACGCGGGAGCGTTGCCCGGTCCGACGCCGTACGCGGGTTTGCCGGCGCTGTACGCCGCGCGTACGAGGCCCATGCCGCCGGTCGCGAGGATGACGGCAACGTCGCGGTGCTTCATCAGCTCCTGCGTCCCCTCGAGGGTGACCGTCGACATCCAGTTGATCGATCCGGCGGGCGCGCCGGCCCTGCGCGCCGCCTCCTCCATGACTTCGGCGACCCGCGTGATGCACCTGACGGCTGAGGGATGCGGACTGAGGACGATCGCGCAGCGCGCCTTCAGCGCGATGAGGATCTTGTAGATCGCCGTCGACGTCGGGTTGGTCGACGGGACAACCGCGGCGACGACGCCGAAGGGCTCGGCGATCTCGACCACTCGGCGGTCGTTGTCCCGTGCGACGACCCCGACGGTCTTCATCGCGCGGATGAAGTTGTAGACCTTCTGCGAGCTGAACAGGTTCTTCTGAATCTTGTCTTCGACGACGCCGTAGGTGGTTTCCTCGACGGCGAGGCGCGCGAACGACTCCGCCTGCGCCGTGGCGGCGGCGGCCATCGCATCGACGATCGCGTCGATGCGCGTCTGATCGAACTCGGCGAGCTCGAGCCACGCCTGCTTCGCTCGGCGGGCGAGCGCACGTGCCTCGGCAATCGACGCGAGATCGCGATCGGACTGAGGGGAAACGGCGGGCTCGGCCATGGGGGAGAACTCGCCGCCGGTGAGGACACGGAGGGCTCTTGCCGCTCCTCAGCGGTGGCTAGGTTGATCCTTTAGGCAGAATTCGTTCGACTTCGCTGTGCGGGCGGGGAATGACGTGAACCGAGACGAGCTCACCGACGCGGCGAGCCGCCGCGGCGCCAGCGTCGGTTGCGGCCTTGACCGCTCCCACATCGCCGCGCACCATCACGGTCACGTAGCCGGCGCCGATGTATTCCTTGCCGATCAGCGTCACGTTGGCGGCCTTGACCATGGCGTCTGCGGCTTCAACCGACCCGATGAGGCCCCGAGTCTCGACCATTCCCAACGCTTCAGCCGCCATTTTTCTCCTGCGCGCGCGAACTCTAGCAGATTGCGTGAGATGCAGCAATCGACTATCATCGGAGGCACACCACAATTCATATGCGAGATCATCCGGTTGAGGCCGCTCGGTGGATTGCTGTCGTCGTCGTCGTGGCGGTCGTCTCGGCCGTTGGCGCGTGCCGCCGGAAGGAACCGCCGACGCCGCCGGTGGCGACCCCCGGTTTGACGCTGAATCATGACAAGGCGCCGCTCGGCAGCCCAGTCGACGTCACCTATCGCTTCGTCGTCGCCAACGACGCGCGTTTCGATCAGGACTATCGCGTCATGGTCCACGTCGTCGACACCGATGAGGAGATGATCTTCAACTTCGATCACAACCCGCCGGTGCCGACGTCGCAGTGGAAGCCGGGCCAGACGATTGAGTACACCCGGACCGAATTCATCCCGGTATATCCGTACGTCGGCGAAGCGTCGATTCAGCTCGGGCTCTATTCAGTTAGCAATCAGAAACGGCTGACGCTGGCGGGCGAGGACGTCGGGCAGAGGGCGTACAAGGTTTCGCGGCTGCAGCTTCAGCCGCAAACCGAAAATGTGTTCACGGTCTTCAAGGAAGGCTGGCACCCGGCAGAGGTCGCCGAGCACAACGCGACGGTGGAGTGGCAGTGGACGAAGAAGGACGCGCTGCTTGCCTTCAAGAATCCGAGAAAAGACTGCGTCTTCTATTTCGACGTCGATAATCCCGGCAGCGTCTTTCACGAATCGCAGCACGTCCAGATCGGACTGAGCAATAATATCGTTGATGAGTTCACGCTCGACGCTGGACAATCGCGCTTGCGGAAAATCCCGTTGAGCGCCACTCGGCTGGGATCGGGCGAGATGGCCGAGCTCCACATCACCGTCGACAAGACGTTCGTGCCTGCGCTGCTGAACGCGGCGGCCAGCAAGGATCCGCGCGAACTCGGCGTCCGCGTGTTCCATGCCTACATCGATCCCCGATGAAAGCACTCCTGGCGACCGCGATCGGCGTCTTGATGTTCGCGCTGCCTGCGCGCGCCGAGCTCGTGTATTTCGGAACCGGGCGGACGATGTCGGTGAAATCGCATCGCATCGAAGGCGACATGCTCGTGCTGACGCTTCGAACCGGCGGCGAGATGGCGACCGAGCCGTCCGTGGTGGCGTACATCGCGCCGGACGAAGTGCCGTATCCGGAGCCGGAGACAGACGCACCGAAGCCGGACGCCACCGACGGCGGAGCGACTGGCAACGGTACTGGCGGCGTCCTGGTGCCGGACTACGGCGCGCGCTTCGCGCCCATCATCGATCAAATCTCGGCGAAGCACGGCGTGGACGCGAACCTCGTTCGAGCGGTGATCAAGGTCGAATCGGCGTATCAGGAGCACGCGCGATCTCGAAAAGGCGCGATGGGGCTGATGCAGTTGATGCCGGCGACTGCGCGGCAGTACGGCGTCAGCGATCCGTACGATGCGCAGTCGAATATCGAGGGCGGCATCAGGTATCTGAAATCGTTGCTGCAGCAGTTCGAGCCGAAGCTCGCGCTGGCGGCGTACAACGCCGGCGAGGCGGCGGTCCGGCGATTCGGCGGGATCCCGCCGTATCCGGAGACGCGAAACTACGTCAACCGCATCCTCGACCTCGTCGGTCGCTGAAAATCTGCGCAGTCGCGCCCAGCCTTTCGCATCGATGCACGGTCTTAACTGTCAAGGGGACCGTAGCAATCGTTGATACAATTCAGGACAGTGGAGTTCCGCTGCAGACTCGCGTCACCTAACGGCGAAATCGTCGAAGGCGTGTACGTCGCCGACAACGAAGCCAAGCTGCGCCACGAGCTGGAAGAGAAGGGGCTGTTCGTCCTTTCGCTTCAGCCCAAGGGGGCGATTGCCGGGGTGTCGGTGCGGCTGCCTCGACGGTCCGCGATCAACACGCGCGAATTCCTGGTGTTCAACCAGGAGCTGGCGACGCTGCTGAAAGCGGGCATGCCGCTCGTCCAGTCGCTCGACCTCCTCAGGCGGCGCGTCACGACGCCGACGTTTCGCGGCGTGCTCGACGACGTCCACGAGAAAGTGCGGGCGGGAAGCGCGTTGTCGGACGCATTCGGGTCGCACGGCGAACTGTTCCCGAGCGTCTACACGGCGTCGCTGCTGGCGGGGGAGCGCAGCGGCAACCTCGACGCGGTGCTCCGGCGCTACGTCGAGTACACGAAGATCATCGCCACGCTCAAGCGGAAGACGATCTCGGCGCTCGTGTATCCGGCCATTTTGGTGACGCTCGCCTTTGGCCTCGTGTCGATCATCGTGTTGAAAGTCGTCCCGCAGTTCTCGGACTTCTACGCGTCGTTCGGCGCCGAGCTGCCGCTGCTCACGAGAATCATCGTTAGCGTCTCCGATTTCGTCCGGGCCCAATTCCTCCTGCTCGTCCTCATCGTTGTCATTGCCGTCGTGACGTTCCTGGGGTGGATTCGGCAGCCGGGACAGAAGGCGAAGTTCGACCACTTGATACTCGCCGTCCCGATGCTCGGGCAGGTGGCGGGGAAGTTCGGGACGTCGCAGATGGCGCGGACGCTGTCGACGCTCCTCGGCGGCGGACTGCCGCTGGTGAATGCGCTCGACATCGCCGCGAAGTCGATCGGCAACCAGTACATGGCGGCGCAGCTCGAGATCGTCAGCAACCGCGTGCGGGAAGGCGAGTCGTTCGCGCGCGCGCTCGAAGCGCGCCGCGTCTTTCCGGAAGTCGCCGTGAAGATGGCCGAAGTCGGCGAATCGACCGGCGCGCTGCAGGACATGCTGAACACCGTGGCCGATTTCTACGACGAGGAGATCGCCACCAACATGGAGCGATTCGTCACGCTCGTCGAACCGATATTGCTCGTCATCATGGGGATGGTGATCGCGGGACTGCTGCTCGCGCTCTACATGCCACTGTTCCAGTTGAGCTCGGTCCTGAACGGATGATTCTTCCTGAATAGATAATTCTTCCTGAACGGATACATAGAGGATGGCCACACCGAACACCGAACTTCATCCGGAACTGATTCCGGCGGTCACCGACGCCGACCAGCGTGCGGAGCTCGAACAGGCGCGGCGGCTCGCCGAGCGGTACCGGCTGGAGTTCGTCGACATGGATACATTCCGCATCGATCAGGATCTGTTCCGATCGATTCCGGCCGATCTGATGCTGCGCTACGGGTTCGTGCCACACCGCCGCGTGGGGAAGACGCTCGAGATCGTGGTCTCGGATCCGACCGATCTGCCGATGATCGACGAGCTCGGCGTTCTGCTCTCGACGCCGATCAAGGTCGCCGTCGGACCGAAGAGCGCGATCGAGTCGATCCTCAAGAAAAGCGAGAGCTCGCAGCGGGTGCTCGAAGAGGCGACCGAAAGCTTCCAGCTGCAGATTCTCAAGGAAGACGAGAGCGGCGACGAGGCGCTGACCGTCGAGAAGCTGACGAGCGACGCGAGCCCGATCATCCGGCTCGTCGACTCGACGATCTTCACCGCGATTCAGCGGCGCGCGAGCGACATCCACATCGAGACGCAGGACGACGCGGTGCACGTGAAGTACCGCATCGACGGCGTGCTGCAGCCGGCGATGCGTCCCATCGCCAAGCAGTTCCACAGCTCGATCATCTCGCGCATCAAGGTGATGGCGGAGCTCGACATCGCCGAGAAGCGGGTGCCGCAGGACGGCCGCTTCAAGATGCGGATGCCGGGCAAGACGATCGACTTCCGCGTCTCGGTGATGCCGAGCGTGCACGGGGAAGACGTCGTCATCCGAATTCTGGACAAGGAATCGATCAGCGAGCAGTTCACGGAGCTGCGGCTCGACATCCTCGGTTTCCCGGAGGACGAGCTGCGGCGTTTCCGGAAGTACATCCGCGAGCCCTACGGCATGGTCCTCGTCACCGGGCCGACCGGCAGCGGCAAGACGACGACGCTGTATGCGGCCCTGTCGGAGATCAAATCGATCGAGGACAAGATCGTCACCATCGAGGACCCGGTCGAATACCAGCTGCGCGGCATCACGCAGATTCCGATCAACGAGAAGAAGGGGCTGACGTTCGCCCGCGGGCTGCGATCGATTCTGCGGCACGACCCCGACAAGATCATGGTCGGCGAGATCCGCGATACCGAGACGGCGCAAATCGCCATCAACTCGGCGCTCACCGGGCACCTGGTGTTCACGACCGTCCACGCGAACAACGTCCTCGACGTGCTCGGCCGCTTCCTGAACATGGGCGTCGAGGCCTACCAGTTCGTCTCGGCGCTCAACTGCGTGCTGGCGCAGCGGCTGGTGCGGACCATCTGTCACCACTGCAAGCGGCCCGCTAAGGTGACGCCGGCGCTGCTCGAGGAATCGGGACTCGACCTCGCGCTCGAGCACACGCACACCTTCTACGAAGGGATCGGCTGCATCGAGTGCGGCGGCACCGGATACAAGGGCCGTATGGCGATTTGCGAGCTGCTCGACCTCAGCGACCACATCCGCGAGATGATTCTCGACAAGAAGCCGACGTCCGAAATCAAGAAAGCGGCGCGCGATGAAGGCATGCGCTTCCTCCGCGAGTCGGCCGTGGAGCGTGTGATGTCCGGCATCACGACGCTGCGAGAGATCAACAAGGTCACGTTCGTCGAATGAGCCTGTTTGCCTCACTGCGCGAAGCCCCTGCGCCCGACGTGGCGGTCGAATTCGCCTCGAACCGCGTCTCGGCGGCGAGCCTCGAAACGCGCGGCGGCCAGCCGGTGGTGGCGGCGCACGCCGCCGAGCCGCTGCCCGACCTCGCGCTCGTGCCGTCGCTGACGGCCGCCAACCTGCACGATCGCGCCGCGGTCGCCGGCGCGCTCGCGCGCGTGCTCGAGCGCGTCGGGGCGCCTCGCCGCATCGGCCTCGTGGTGCCGGACGTCGTGGCCAAAGTGTCGCTGGTCCGCTTCGAGCAGGTGCCGACGCGCGCGCAGGACCTCGAGCAGTTGATCCGCTGGCAGGTGAAGAAGACCGCTCCGTTCACGATCGAGGAGGCGCAAATCAGCTACGTCCGCGGCCTGCAGGCCGGCGGCGGGCACGAGTTCATCGTCGCCCTCGCGCGGCGGAGCGTCATCGAAGAGTACGAAGCGATTTGCGCCGAGGCCGGCGCGTACGCCGGACTCGTCGATCTCGCGACGTTCAACGTGATCAACAGCGTGCTGGCCGCGCCGGGAGTGCCGGACGCCGACTGGCTGCTCGTGAACGTGGCGGTCGATTACGCGTCGATCGCGATCATGCGCGGCCGCTCGATGATCTTCTTTCGCAATCGCGGCGCCGACGCCGACGGCACGCTCGCGGACCTCGTGCACCAGACAGCGATGTACTACGAAGATCGCCTGAGCGGCGCCGGCTTCGCCCGCGTCATCCTGGCCGGCGCGGCGGGAACCGGTGCACAGCCGGCGGCCGACGTCGACGAGGTGCGGCGAAGCATCGGAGAACGGTTGACGACGGCCGTCGAGATGGTCGACCCGCGGGCGGCAGCCGCGCTCACCGATCGGATCACCGCGGCGCCGACGCTGCTCGACACGCTCGCGCCGCTCGTGGGGCTACTCCTGCGGGATCGGGACCAGGCCGTTGTATAAGAAATGATTAAGACCAACCTCGCTACCCGGCCGTTCTACAACGAGCGCGCGGTACGCGTGTGGCTGTTCGGCGCGCTGCTCCTCGTCCTGGCGGCAACGGCGTTCAACGTCAGCCGCGTCCTCCGCTACTCGCGCAGCGACACGCAGCTCGCCAGGCAGGCGTCGGGCGACGAAGCGCGCGCGGCCGACCTGCGCCAGCAGGCGAACCGATTGCGCGCGACGGTCGATCCGAAGCAGATCGAATCCAAGTCGACCGAGGCGCGCGTCGCCAACGAATTGATCGATCGACGCACCTTTTCCTGGACCGAGCTGTTCAACCGTCTCGAAACGACGCTGCCCGACGAGGTGCGCATCGTGTCCGTCCGGCCGCGGACCGATCGCAGCCACGCCACCATCATCGGCATCACCGTCGTGGCGCGCGGCGTCGACGACGTCAACACGTTCAACAACAACCTTGAGCAGACGGGCGTCTTCACGCGCGTGCGCTCGCTCCAGGAGCGCTATAACGAGCGGGGAGAGTTCGAGGCGCAGATCGAAGGCAATTACCTGCCCGGTCCGGCGGCCGCGCGCGGCGGAGGCGCGGCGCAGCCATGACGCTGGGACGCCGGATTCTCGTCGAGAAGCGCGCGACGATCGTGCCGCTCGTCGCCGCGATCCTCGTCAACGTCGCCGTCTACGCGTTCGTCGTGTATCCGCTGGGCGTCAAGTCGGCCGGCGCCGCGACGCGCGCCGAGCGCGCCGCCGCCACGCTGAAGGCGGCCGAAACCGATCTCGCCGCGGCGCGGGGCCTCGTCGCCGGCACGACGCGCGCCGACGAGGAGCTCGCGACGTTCTACGGCAAGGTGCTGCCGAACGACATGTCGTCCGCGCGGCGGCTGACGGACGGCGCGCTGCCCAATCTCGCGAAGAAGGCGAACGTGAAGTTCGCCGAGCGCCACACCGAGGTCGACGAAAACGCGTCGAAGAGCTCCGGCCTCGGACGCATGGTCTCGCACGTGCTGTTCCAGGGCGAGTACGAGAATTTCCGCAACTTCATCTACGATCTCGAGAGCGCGCCTGAATTCGTGATCATCGACGACATCGCGCTGTCACAGGCGGAGCCGGGCAAGCCGCTCACGCTGACCGTCCAGTTGTCGACGTACTACCGACTGGGGGCCAATGGCAACTGAGCGCCGCCGTCAGATTCTCCTTGGCCTTCTCGCCATTGCGCTCGCGTTCATCGTCTATCGCACGTGGACGCAGACGTCTGCCGCTCCGACCTCGGCGTCTAACCAGAGGAGCGGGCCCGCCGCGCGAGGCGTGGCGCCGGTCGGGTCGGCGGGCGAGAAGCCGGCCGGGCCGTCGGCGCCCGACGTCCATCTTTACGCGCTCAGCGGGGATCGGCCGAAGCCGGTGAACGGGGAACGCAATCTGTTCCGGTACAAACCGAAAGCCCCACCGCCGCCGCCGCCGCCGCCGGTTCCGGTGGTGATGCCGCCGCCGACGGCCGTCGCGCCCGCCGGTCCGCCCCCACCGCCGCCGATCACGCTGAAATTCATCGGCGTGATCGATCAGGGCGAGGGCAAGCCGAAGGTCGCGATTCTGACCGACGGCGCCGGACCGCCGATGTACGGCGTCGAAGGCCAGCCGGTCGCGGGCCGGTATCGCATCTTGCGCATCGGCGCCGAATCCGTTGAGATGGCATATCTCGACGGTCGCGGCCGTCAGACGATTCGACTATCAGGATCATGATTTTGCTGAAATCGCTGATTGCACGCTTCGACACGCTCACGGTGCCCCGAGCTCTCCGGGGGACCGACAGCAGATTGCCGATTGCTGCGCTGCTGACGATTGCGCTCCTCGGGACCGGATGCGTGGCCGGCAAGGCGTTCCGCCAGGCCGAGGCCGCCTCGCAGGCGGGCAACCTCGACGAAGCCGTCGCCGCGTATCGCAAGGCGGTGCAGGCGGCGCCCGACAACGCGAACTACAAGATCGCGCTGCAGCGCGCGATGATCGCCGCGTCCAGATCGCATCTCGACAAGGCGCGCGACTTCGAGCAGAAGGATCAGCTCGAGGCGGCGCTCGGCGAGTACCGTCAGGCGAGCGAGTACGATCCCAGCAATCGGCAGGCGACCGCCAAGGTGGCCGAGCTCGATCGAACGATCCGCCAGCGCGTCGAGGCGGCGCGCCCGCGGCCGCAGATCGAACAGATGCGCGAACGCGCCCGCGCCGCGTCGCAGCCGCCGGCGCTGATCAGCCTCACGACTCCGCTGCCGCGCATCCGCTACAACAACACGAGCCTGAAGGACGTCCTCAATTCGATCGCGGATGTGACCGGCATCAACATCACATACGACCGCGAAGTCACCGATCGTCAGATCACCGTGCAGCTCGACGGCGCGACGCTCGAGCAGGCGCTCAATCAGATCATGACGATGAACCAGCTGTCGTACAAGGTGATCAACGAGCGGTCGATCTTCGTCTTTCCCGATACGCCGCCCAAGCACGCGCAGTACGACGAGCAGGTCGTGCGCACCTTCTACGTCTCGCACGCGGACGCGACCGAGCTCACGCAGATTCTCAGCACGATCATCCGCCTCCCCGGCATCGCGGTGCAGCCTGCGATCGTCGCCAACAAGACGTCGAACACGATCACCGTCCGCGCGACGAGCTCGGTCGTGCAGATCATCGAGCGGATCATCCAGCAGAACGACAAGCCGCGTGCCGAGATCGTCATCGACGTCGAGATTCTCGAGGTCGACCGCTCGCGCGCGAAGGACTACGGGCTGAACCTGACCGATTACGCGGTCGGCGCCATTTTCTCGCCGGAGGTCTCGCCGAGCGGAACGACGACGCAGACGACCACGGCGACGCCCGGCGCCACCGGAGGCGTCACGGCCGGTGTCGGCACCGCGGGTGGTACGACCGGAGGCACGACGTCGACGAATACCGGCCGGTCGACCTCGCCGACGCAGGTCGCCTCGCCACCGGCGTTCAACCTGAACACGATTTCGCGAGGGTTCAGCACCGCCGATTTCTACCTCGCCGTGCCGACGGCGATCGTGCGGTTTCTCGAGTCCGACAATCGCACGAAGGTCGTGGCGAAGCCGCAGCTGCGCGGCGCCGAAGGGATGAAGCTCTCGCTGAACCTCGGTCAGCGGATTCCAGTGATTTCCACGAGCTATACGCCGATTGCGACCGGCGGCGCCGGCGTCAACCCGCTCAGCTCCTATCAGTACCAGGACGTCGGCGTGAACCTCGATATGACGCCGATAGTCACGCTCGAAGGCGACATTCGGCTCGACATCACGATCGACGACAGCCAGGTCGGCGCCGACAAGACCGTCGCCGGCGTCACGGTGCCGTCGTTCGTGCAACGCAAGGTCACGACGCGCCTGCGGCTGCGCGACGGCGAGTCGAACCTGCTCGCCGGGCTGCTGCTCGAGCAGGAACAGAATCAGGTCAGCGGGTTTCCCGGCGCGATTCGCCTGCCGATCTTCCGCCAGCTGTTCTCGCGCAATCAGGTGACGAACGATCAAACCGACATCGTCATGCTGCTGACGCCTCATATCGTCCGCTCGCACGAGATCACCGAAGACGATCTGAAACCGATCTACATCGGCTCGCAGCAGAACCTCGGTGTCGGCGGACCGCCGCCGCTCATTCAGCCGCCGCCGGCAGCCGCCGAAGTCGCGGCGCAGCAGCCCGGGACGCCCGCGGCGCCTCCGGCAGGAGCGCAGCCGGCGTACGGCGGCTCGACGACGCCGGGCACCATTCGAGGACCGAGCGGGCAGCCTGTGGCGCTGCCGCCCGGATCGACGCCCGTACCCGGCACTGTCCCAGTGCCGCAGCCGCAGCAACAGACGCCGCCGAATGTGGTGGCCGTCCCGGCGGAGCCGGCCGCGCAGCCGGCGCCGACTCCAGCGCCGCCCGGCGCTGCGCCTGCGGCTCCGACAACGGCGCCTGCGACGCCGGCGCCCACGACGGCGACGCCTCCGGCCGCGGAGCCAGCGGCGCCTGGTCCGACGACGACGCCGGGCATCGGGTCGGCGCAAATCATCCTGTCGCCGCCGGGACCGACGTTCCGCGTCGGCGGCGGCCCATACACGGTACCGATTTCGATCACCGACGCGACGCGCCTCTCGACGCTCACGCTGACGCTGACATTCGACGCGACGAAGCTCCGCGTCCGCAGCGTGAACGAGGGAACGTTCATGCGCGCGGGCGGCGTCAACGTCACCTTCACGCAGCAGGTGAACGGGAACCGCATCGACATCACGCTGGCGCGCGCAGCGGACGCGACCGGCGCGACGGGAACCGGTCTGCTGGCGGCGGTCCTGTTCGACGCGATCGCGCCCGGCAGCGTCACGCTGACGGTAAGCGGCGCGGCGACCGGACCCGGCGGCGCGGCGATGGGTCTGCGGTTCGCGCCGGTGATCGTGAACGTTCAGTAGCAGGGATCAGGGATTAGGGATTAGAGGGTTCGTGAAGAGGAATTCGTCCGGGTATACGTTCGTGGAGCTGCTCGTCGTCACGACGATCATCCTGATCCTCGCCTCGGCGGTGATGCCGCTCGCGAAGGTGACGGCGCAGCGGACGCGCGAGGCGGAGCTGCGGCACGCGCTGCGCGAGGTGCGGACCGCGATCGACAAGTACAAGGACGCCGCCGACCTCGGGCAGATCGGATCGCTCGATCTCAAGGTCGGCAGCGAGAACTACCCGCCCGATCTCCAGACGCTCGTCGACGGCGTCAGCGCGGCCAACGACGCAACGGGCCGCAAGCTGAAGTTCCTTCGCCACGTCCCGGTCGATCCGATGACGCGCGGCAAGGAATGGGGACTGCGATCGTACCAGGACAAGCCGGACGCGACGCGCTGGGGTGGACAGAACGTCTTCGATGTCTATACGACGTTCGACGGCAAGGCGCTCGACGGCACGAAGTATCGCGAATGGTAACGTGAATTGGGTAATTGGGTAATTGGGTAATTGGATAATTGGGAAACGGATTTGGTAATCGGGACATCTGGTAATCGGGTAATTGATTGGTCGATTGGTCGCCGGCACGGTACGCGCGCGTCCAATTCCTCGGTCAATGACCCAATCAATTACCCGATTACCCGATTATCCAATTACCCAATTCCCGAGTCGGGCTTCACCCTTATTGAACTGCTCGTCGTCCTGACGCTGATTGTCGTTCTCGCGTCGATCGGGATGACGCAGTACAGATCGAGTGTCCTGCATTCGAGAGAAGCGGTCCTGAAGGAAGATCTCTTTCGGATGCGCGATGCGATCGACCAGTACTACGCGGACAAAGGGCAGTATCCGTCGGCGCTCGACGCGCTCGTGAGCGAGCACTACCTGCGGTCGATGCCGGAAGATCCGTTCACGAAGAGCGCGACGACCTGGCAGACCGTGCCCGCCGAGGCCGATCCGAACAGTCCCATGGCTGAAGCGGGAATCTACGACGTCAAGAGCGGCTCGGACGCAACCGCTCTCGACGGCACGAAGTACGCCGACTGGTAACCCCGAACGATTGGAGGCGACCCGGAATCGGCAAAGACGATCTCCGATTCCGGATGATCCGCTTCCGTAATATCTTCCTTGGCTACGGCAGCGTGATGCTGGTCGAGCCGATCGTCGTTCGACCCAGCGTATCTTTCACCGTCACCCTCACGTCTTTTGACCCCGCTGACGTGTAGGGGTGTTGGATCGTCACGGTGCCGTTCAGACCGCCGAGATCGGAAACCGTCCCATCCCCGAAATCGATCGTCGCATCCTGAATTCCGACGCCGGTTGGAGCCGTCACCTGAATCTGGAACGTGACGTTCATCGTCGCCGCGTGGACAGTCGGCACGTTTGTCGGGGTGATGATGATCGTGGGCGACGCGGTTGCAACCACCGTCACTGACGTCGCGACAGTTTGCGTGTTGCCGCCGGTGTCGGTAATCGTAGCCGTCACCGAGTAAGAGCCGGAAGCGGTATACACGTGCGAAACCGTAGTGCTACCCGAGATTGCGCCCAGGTCCAGCCCTGATCCATCGCCCCAATCGATGTGCACGTTGCGTACGGCGTCGCCGGCTGGCAACGTCCCGACTACAACCGTGAACGTGGCCGGAAGACCTGCGCCCGGCGGCGTGGTCGGCGGCGTGATCGTGATGGGCAGGGCGGTCGGGTTGACGGTCACGCTGGTCGAGACGGGGACCGTGCTCCCCGAATTGTCCGTGACCGTCCCGGTGATTGTGTACGCGCCTGGCGCACGATAGACGTGTGAAACGGTGGCGGTGCCGACGACGGCGCCAAGATCCTGTGTCTGCCCGTCGCCCCAATTGACAGTCAGGTCCCGAATCGCGCTGCCGTTGGTCGCCGCGGCTGTAACGACGAACGTGAACGTCGCCGGCAATCCTGCGGTCGGCGCTGTGGTAGGCGGCGTGATCAGCAGTGTCGGCGCGCCCGCCACGTTGATCGTGATCGTGGCCGAAGCCTGACCCGACGTGTTCGGCGCAGGCGTTGTGGGCGTCGTGGTACCACCGCCGCCCGAACCGCCACCACTGGTCGAACCGCCCTGAGCGCCGACGCTCGCGGTGACGATGGCCTGATTGGCGGTTCTCAGCACCGTCGTGGCCGCACCATTCTGATCCGTCGTCGCGACGAGCGTGTCGAGCGATCCCGCCGTCGTCGAGAACGAGACGGGAGCAGCGGTCAGCGCGTTGCCGTTGATGTCGAACACGCTCGCGGTGATCGTCGAGGCGCCACCGGTCGACGGCACGATGGTCGGGTTCGCCGCCAGGACGACGCGACCAACAGCCGCCGTGCCGATCGCGATTTTCAGCGCGTTGTTGCCGCTCGCGCTCACGCCGCCGGAAATCGCCGTGATGGTGGCGGTTCCATTCGCCGTTCCGGATCGGAATGTCGTGATCGCACGGCCGCCGATGTCCGTCTCGACATCGGCCGGCTCCAGCGTCCCGAGCGTCGTCGTAAAGGAGACGCGCGTGCCGGAGTGGGGCGGAGTGCCAGACGGTTCAATCAGTTGCGCAATGATCTGCGCCGAGCCGTTGACGGGAAGGGCGGTGGCGCTCGAAGTCAGCGTGATCGTCGAGCCGGAGGGCGCCAGTAGCGGCACCTTCTGACAGGCGACGGTCGCGATGGCCGAAAGCAGACCAAAACCCAGAATCTTCAGGAATCGGAAACGTGTTACCATGAGGACGCTAAACATCTTAATTCCCATGAAGTTACGGGGTCAAGCACACAGTCAGTGCAGCCATGAGCAAGGATATGCAATGGCGGCGTTGCTCGTGGCCATGAGCATCATGGCCGTCATGCTGACCGTTGCCATGCCGGTCTGGAAGCAGATGACACAGCGGGAGCGCGAAGAGGAGCTCGTCTTCCGCGGAATGCAGTACGCGCACGCAATCGGCATGTTCCAGCGGAAATACGCAAACGCGTATCCGCCCAACCTGGACGTCCTGGTCAACGAGCACTTCCTGCGCAGGAAGTTCAAGGATCCCGTCACGAACGACGACTTCGTTCCGATCGTTGCGGGCCAGAACGCAGGAATCGGCGTCGGCACTGCCGGGGCGTCCGCGACACCCGGCGCCATGCCGACCGCAGGCGGCGCTGGTGGACGTGGAGCCACGACGGCGCCCCAACGTGACGCCACGCCCCAACGTGGCGCCGCAACGGCGTCCCAACCAGGAGTTCCCACGGCCGGCGCACCTGGCGGAGTGAGCGGCGGCATCATGGGCGTGACGAGCAAGAGCAGAGACAAATCCATTCGTGTCTACAACGGGCGCAACCACTACAACGAGTGGCAGTTCGTCTACGTCGCGCAGGTGGCGGCGCCGGGCGCAGGCGGGGCGCCGGGCTCGCCGGTTCCCGGACAGCGCGGCGGTGTCCCCGGTCAACCAGGCCCGGGCGGTTTCGGCGGCGGTCGCGGCACGACGCCGGGCCGCGGCACTGGACCAGGTGGACCCGGTACCGGACGTCCGGGCGGATTTGGCCCGGGCACGTCGCCTTTCCAGCCGCAACCACCGACCGGATCGCCGCGTGGACGGTCTGGACGTTAGGACGGGAGATTACGGGCGATGGCCGTGGCAGCCGCCGCGGCAATCACAAGCAGAATGAAGCCGATTGCAGCGCTGTGCAGAAGCATCTCGCCCACGCCAAACAGCGCTGAATAAACGAGCACGCAACCGAGCGTCGCGTTGATCAGCTCATGTGCTATCGACGCCGGCGGTCCAGTGATCGAGGCGGCCTGCGCGATCGGACGCCATCCGCGTGGATAGGGGCGCACGCGCTCGTAGAAGGCGACGAGCGTCGCCCGAGGCTCAGGCAGAGTCAGCCACGTAACCGCGAGCCATGCGATCGTCGTGATGCCGACGGTGATCAGCATGATGTACGCGAAGTCGCGCGGTCGATCGCTATCCCACTTCAACACAATCTGCAGATACAACGATACGGCCGCGGCTACGGCCATCGCCGACACTTCGGACCACGCGTTGATCCGCCACCAGAACCAGCGCAGCAGCAGCACCGTGCCCGTTCCCGCTCCGGTCACGATGAGCAGCTTCCACGCCTGCTCGATCGACGCGAGATGGAGCGTGACGTAGATCGACACGATCATCAGGCCGAGCGTGACCGCCTGCGACGCGACGACGTATTCGCGTTCGCTGCGACTGCGCCGCAGGAAACGGCGGTAGACGTCGTTGACGACGTACGATGCGCCCCAGTTGAGTTGTGTGCCGATGGTCGACATGTACGCCGCGGCAAAAGCGGCCAGCATGACGCCGCGCAGCGCGGGCGGAAAGATCTGTGGATCCATCAGCGTCCGCACGTAGCCCGATTCCTTGTCGGCGAGTGTGGGATACAGGACGAGCGACACCAGCGCCGTCAGAATCCACGGCCACGGCCGGACCGCGTAATGCGCGATGTTGAACCAGAGCGTTGCGAACAGTCCGTGTCGTTCGTTCCTTGCGGAGAAGATCCGCTGCGCCACGTACCCGCCGCCGCCCGGCTCGGCGCCGGGATACCAGCTCGCCCACCAGTTGACGCCGAGGTAGACGAACAACGTGATGGCCGGCATCCACGCCGAATCGGTGGACGGAAAGAAGGCGAGCCGCGAGCCGGCGCCGGACGCCGCGTCGAGCGCGGTCACCTTCGACTCGAGCGCCGACAGTCCGCCAACGGCCCGCACCGCGTACCACGCGAGCGCAATCACCATCCCCATCTTGAGAACGAACTGAACCAGATCGGTGACGAGCACGCCCCAGAGACCGGCAAGCGTCGTGTAGAACGCCGTGAAGAAGAGCATCGCGAGCAGGGCCCACAAGGCGCGCGTCGCGTCCAGACCGAGCGTCACCTGGAGGATCTTCATCATCGCGAGGTTCACCCAGCCGATGATGATGCAGTTGATCGGGATGCCGAGATAGAGCGCACGGAAGGCGCGCAGAAACGCCGCCGGTCGGCCCGCGTATCGGAGCTCCGCGAACTCGACGTCGGTCATCACGCCCGCGCGGCGCCACAGACGCGCGTAGACGAAGACCGTCAGCATGCCGCTGGCGGCCATGTTCCACCAGAGCCAGTTTCCGGCGATGCCGTAGCGCGCCACCATTCCCGTCACGACGAGCGGCGTATCGGCCGCAAACGTCGTCGCGACCATCGAGGTGCCGGCGAGCCACCACGGCACGTCGCGGCCCGAGAGAAAGAATTCCGTCGTGCTGCCGCGCGCGCGGCGCGCGTAGTACAGACCGATCGCGAGGTTCAGCGCGAAGTACGCGGCGATGACGAGCCAATCGGTCAACGTCAGTGTCATGGTCGCGGACGCTCGGCTGAAAGCCTCGCGCTACGGGTGTCTCTGTAGCGACGGTGTCTGTGTAGCGCGAGGCTTTCAGCCGAGCGCGTCCTTTCAGCCGAGCGCG